>ENA-OREC01000060-OREC01000060.1-marine-metagenome-genome-assembly--contig:-NODE-60-length-25243-cov-7.750457_pt1 | contig 25243 bp, 25 predicted proteins | sample MGYA00248626_ERZ508543 | MGnify/ENA primary metagenome ERZ508543 (study PRJEB26211, sample SAMN05518279) | marine metagenome | isolation source: Puget Sound, Washington, USA | host: Bankia setacea | place...
CAGGTTCTTTATTATGAGACAGAAAAATCAGATAGCTCTAGATTACTTGAGGAGACTATCGAAGCTCTTGCTAAATCTGAAGAAATTCAAAAACTTTCATCTGATTCGTAGAGATGCTAATTTGTTTTTTTCCTTAGATACTTTGACTTTCCAATAATGTAATAGCTATATGGTAAAAGTTTGTTAGGACTATTGTAGTCATTTTATAAACATAACAAGCGTAATAAAAAGATAAGCAATCTTAAGATGTTTTATAGTGGTAGTTTGATTATTACAGATATTAAATCTATCAAGAGCATAATACTGTAAAAGGTTCAAGCTATAAGCTTGGTTTATCCTGTAAGTCTCATATTATCAATAAGTCGAACCTTTCCTATATCTGCAGCAACAAATATTCTTTCCCTTCCTGTAAGAGGTTGGTGGGCTGGAAGCAGATTTTGCTCATCGAGTACTTCTAAGTAATGAATATTACGAAAGCCTGAAGATATAAGATATTGATAGTATGCTTTACATGTATCTTCGATATCATTACCTTCTAATATCTTCTGCGCACACATATGCAGCGCTAAGTTCAGATTATTAGCAATATTTCGTTCTATGGGAGTTAGATTCAGGTTGCGTGATGATACTGCAAGTCCATCATGCTCACGAACTATAGGACTCCCAATAATACGGGTGGAATGGTTAAGGTCTTCAAATAGGCGATGTATAATGATTAGCTGTTGCCAGTCTTTTTCTCCAAATACAGCTACATCAGCAGAGCATATATTGCATAATTTGCTAACAATTTGTAATACTCCTTTAAAGTGTGTAGGTCTGTCATGTGCGCATAGTACGTCCATAAGGTGTTCGACATAAAGACTTGAAGCAAAATTGTCAGGATACATTTCTTCAGATGAGGGGGCAAACATGAGGTCACATTTAGAGTTCTTAAGAAGCAAGGAATCCTGAGATATATTTCTGGGGTATAAATTAAAATCTTCATTAGGACCAAACTGCGTAGGATTCACATAAACAGACACAATAATTTTATCTGCTAATTTGCTGGCTGTCTCAACAAGAGAGATATGTGCGTTATGTAGCATTCCCATGGTTGGAACAAGAGCTATGCTGCATCCTGCTGCTTTCCAGGAAAGTATGTGATGCTGGAGTTCTTTAATAGATGAAATAGTCAGCATATTGTACCTCTCAGGTAAATACGTATATTAGTGGGATGAGTCTAACTGTCTAATTACAGCATCATAAGTATATATCAGCTTATAGAAAATAAGGATGCAATCATTATCAATCACAGTAAGAGCTATTCACTACCATTACTTTCTTTCTTATATGTGTGTTTCCATAATTCTTTGTATGAAAACCACAGTAGAATAGAAAGTATTGCAAGTATTACAATGCTTTTAAAACCTGCTTGTTTCCTTGCTGTCAACTTAGGTTCTGCTGTCCAACTTAGAAAGGCAACCACATCTTCTGCCATTTGATCAACAGTTGCGGGAGTAACGTCAGGGTACTGCAACATACCTTCTGATAACGGAGGTGGCATAGAAATCATACCTCCTGGGAATATTTCATTTTCATAGAATACAGACCCAGATATTGTATGCTCATGCCCAGAGTATCCAGTCAATAAAGAGTATACATACTCGGGTCCACCTATCCCTTTTAGAAATTTATTAATACCTAAACCCATAGGACCATGAAAACCTGATCTTGCTTTTGTGATTAATGATAGATCAGGAGCATTATCATATGTTCCAGGATCAGGAAATCTATCTGTCATCACAGCACTCCGACTCTCACCAGTTGTCTGGTCAACGACATAAAAATCTTTCATAAACTCTTTTATCTGTAGATCGGAGAAAGCAGGACCATCTTCATCAGACAAAGATTTAAAAGTCACAAGATCCAGAGAGTGACACGAGGAGCATGTATCCTTATAGACTTGAAAACCTCTTTGTAACTGCGCACGATCAAAATGTCCGAATATTCCTTCAAAAGACCAGTCCAGATCCGTAATTGCAGCTTTACTACCGCTAGCAGCACTAGCTTCTGGCGTGTATAGTAGTATATGCATTAACACAAGCAATACAGGCATGGAAAAGCAACGTAACCCACTATTTATATATAGGAATATATTGAAACGATTATTTTTTTTCATGATGAACCATACATACAACAAGTAATCTCTAACAGCTTTTATTACTATGAAAATCATCTTCAATAGTAGCTGGTAGTTTATCGGGGGTTTCTATCAAACCACACAAAGGTAACACAATTAGAAAATGAATAAACCAGTAGGCTGTAGCAACTCTACTTATAATCACGAATATCCCTTCAGCTGGCATTCCTCCTACCCACATGAGTATAAGAAAATCAGCAGCTAGAATCCAGAAGAACCCACGATATACAGGACGGTATCTTGTTGAGCGCACACTAGATAAATCTAGCCATGGAACCATGGTTAAAACTACAATTGCTCCAAACATTGCTATCACACCTAGCAGTTTATTTTCAATAGAGCGTAAAATTGCATAGAAAGGAAGGAAATACCATTCTGGAACAATATGCTCAGGTGTTTTCATAGGGTCAGCAGGGATATAATTATCAGTATGCCCCAGATGGTTAGGCATATAGAAAACAAAAACAGCAAATATCATTAGGAATACAGCAATTGCAAATGCATCCTTAACACTGAAGTAAGGGCTGAAAGGAAGGGTATCTTTGCTAGCTTCTTTTTCTTCTTTACGCACAGGTACCCCAGAAGGATTGTTATTTCCCACATGATGTACTGCAAGTATATGTATTGCCACAAAAGCCACAATGATGAAAGGAAGTAGATAGTGGAGGGCAAAAAAGCGGTTTAAAGTAGGATTACCAACTGCAAAGCCACCAAGCAGCCAAGTCACAATTGAATCCCCAACCCAAGGAATTGCAGAGAACAGGTTAGTAATCACCGTTGCTCCCCAGAAAGACATCTGTCCCCATGGTAGAACATAACCCATGAAGGCAGTAGCCATCATGATAAGGTATATCAGCATTCCAACAACCCATACAAGTTCTCTTGGTTTCTTATATGAACCATAATATAGTCCTCGGAAAATGTGCAAATATACAGCAATAAAGAAAAATGATGCACCATTAGCATGAATATACCTAAGCAACCATCCTCCGTTTACATTACGCATTATATGCTCGACAGAATCGAATGCTTTATCAATGTGAGGAGTATAATTCATAGCCAGAAATATACCGCTGACAATTTGTATTATAAGGCATATCATCAAAATTCCACCGAATACCCACATCCAGTTCAGATTTTTAGGGGTAGGGAATTTTTGTATATGATCAATAGTTGATGAGTACGGAATGCGCTCATCTAGCCACCTCCGGAAACCACTATCAGCTTTTTTACTGTTAGTATCATTATTACTCATTATTACCTCAGTTAATCAATTTTTGCTATTCAGGTATCCTTGGAAGAAATTAACCGACCTTTATTATATTATCGCTTACAAAAGATGCTATAGGCACCTCAAGATTAGATGGAGCAGGTCCTTTACGGATTCTTCCAGATATATCATAGTGAGAACCATGACATGGACAAAACCACCCTTCATATTCTCCTGAACTACCACCAACTGGTACGCATCCCAAATGAGTGCATATACCTATCAGAACAAGCCATTTCCCATCTTTATCAAGCGTGCGATTAACATCGTCAGCTTTTGCATCCTGTGACAGAGTGTTATTGCGAGCCAGTCCGTCAATTAAAACAGCGGAATCATCTTTTCTGGCACGCACAATTTCCGCTTGTGTTCTATGGCGAATAAATACAGGCTTTCCTCTCCACATAACAGTAAGTTGCTGCCCTTCGGCTATTCCAGATACATCAACTTCTATAGAAGCCATAGACCGTACAGTTGCGTCAGGATTCATATAGGTTACCAACGGCGCCAGCGCTGATACAAGGGTTGCCCCTCCAAATGCTCCAGTTGCAATATACAGAAACTTTCTTCTCGAAACAGCATGATTCGACTTGTTCATGAGTATCCCTGCACCTTTATTGTTAAATATAAACGAAAAACGAACTGCCCCCTCTATAGCATATTACGGATATCGATCATTGAGTCAGCAATCGTCTGAATGCACTGGGCGATTATAGAATAAAAATCATAAGCTGGCAAACCTAAAGAGAATACTTGATAGTGATAGATTTGAATTCTTGTTAAATTAATTAAGGAAAAAAGAAAGTTTAAGCCTCCACATACCTCCACATAATTGAGTATATAGTTTAGAGTATGTTGTCTTACATGATTTTTCTGTATAGCTTGCAAAGCAAGTGGATATGCCATTTTATGGAGTAGGTAGTAATCATGAATTTAGATGACAAGAGGCTATCTGTTGCAGTATATCAACCAGACATACCTCAGAATCTTGGCTCCATGATACGTACCTGTACGTGTCTGGGAGCCGATCTACATATTATAGGTCCGTGCGGCTTTCCATTTTCTGATGACAAACTTAGGAGAGTGGGGATGGATTATATAGAACTTAGCAGTATTTTTACCTATCTGAGCTGGCATGATTTTGTTAAGAGTCGCGTTGGCATTGGAAGAATGGTTCTTCTTTCTACAAAGTCAGATGTACTATATACGGAACATGATTATTTGCAGAGTGATATTTTAATTGTAGGCCGAGAAAGTTCAGGTGTTCCAGCTAGTGTGCATAGTGAAGTTGATGCTAGAGTACGTATTCCTATGTTTGGAAGTGCACGTTCTCTTAATGTGGTGGTAGCTGCATCAATAGTACTATCTGAGATGAAAAGACAAATTTGCATGTAATTATCGTTATGAAACCTGTTGCTTTTACAGCTAATAGGTTATATGCTCCCCTACTTATGTGTAATGATTTCTGTTGCTCTGGAAGGTTCTGATGTCGAAACGTTTAAAGTCAAAGCATAAAATTGACCGAAGAATGGGTGAAAATATTTGGGGACGTCCTAAGTCTCCTGTAAATACTAAAAGCTATGGACCTGGGGTTCATGGTCAGAAAAGAAAAGGAAAGCTGTCTGATTATCGTGTTCAACTCTGGGCCAAACAGAAGTTAAAGGGGTACTACGGTAATATTACGGAGAAGCAGTTCCGTATCATATATAAGGCTGCTGAGAGAAAAAGAGGGGACACAGGTACCAATCTTATTGCTTTACTTGAATCTCGCCTTGATGCAGCTGTGTATAGAGCGAAGTTTGCTATTACTGTATTTGCGGCCAGGCAGATGGTGTCTCATGGTCATGTATTGGTGAATGGTAAGCGTGTTACTATCGCGTCCTATCGTTTACGAGAGGGAGATGTAGTTTCTCTTACAGAGAAGGCGCAAGCATTAGCAGTTGTGCTTGAGGCTGTAAAAACTGATGAGAGAGATGTTCCTTCTTATGTAGAGGTAGACTACTCCTCTTATACTGCTAAATTGGTACGTTATCCACAGCAGCTTGAAGAGGTGCCATATCCAGTGCATATGTCTCCACAGCTGATAGTCGAGTTTTACGCTAAGAACTAATTGTGGTGTCTTGGTTTGATATTTTGTCATATGTTGTATTCTTATAGAGTTTCGTATGTCTGTAGCCCCCCTTTCTTCTCATGATGTAATGATTATAGGTGGTGGTCCTGGTGGATACGTTTGTGCTGTCAGAGCTGCACAGCTGGGGCTTAGTGTGTTGCTGGTTGAAAAGCGGTCGCTAGGTGGTGTATGTCTTAATCACGGTTGTATTCCAACTAAGACTCTCTTGAAATCAGCCGAGGTTCTGGAGCTGGTAAGAAAATCCGATATGTATGGCGTTAATGTTGATAATATTAGTGTTGACTTACATAAGATGGTGTCTAGAGCTCGTAATGTTGTGGAGTCCTTGTCTGGTGGTATTAATGCGCTTCTTAAGAAGAATGGTGTTAATGTTTTGTTTGGAGAGGCTTTCTTTGTAGGGTCTTCAAAAGTACAAGTTGGTGATATTGTATATACACCCCGAAATATAGTGGTTGCTTCTGGAGGGCGCCCTGTACATCTTGATATTCTGGACTATAGCAATGAAGGGGTGTGGGATTGTTACGATGCGTTACATCCTGATAAGATTCCAGAAAAAATGGCAGTTATTGGTGGGGGAGCTATAGGGGTAGAGTTTTCCTCATTCTATAATGCTTTGGGAACTAACGTCTCTATATTAGAGAGATGCAGTAGATTGATTATTAATGAAGATGAGGAAATTTCCAGAACACTACAGAAATGTTTATCTACAAGGGGAATTGCAATAAATACCGATGTCACCGTATTAGGTGCTGAGTATAGTGATAAGGGCATTAACTTACAATTAAGTAATGGTGAAATATTATCAGAGCTTGATGTTGTGCTTGCTGCCCCTGGTATAATTGGGAATACAGAGTCTCTTAAACTTGATAGTGTTGGTATTGCAAGTACTTCTGGTGGGCATATAGTAGTAGATGAGTATTGTCGTACTTCTGTAGATGGTGTATGGGCTATAGGTGATGTAGCACAAACGGTTCCGTGGTTGGCTCATAAAGCTAGTCATGAAGGAGTGCTTGTTGCAGAGGCTATATCTTCAGGTGGAGTAAGTGGCTTATCTCCTGTACGTACAGACCGTGTTCCATCGTGTGTTTACTCAATACCTCAGGTTGCATCTCTGGGGCTAACAGAACATCGTGCTAAGGAACTTGGTTATAAGTGCCGTAAAGGAGTAGTACCATTCTCTGCTAATGGTAAGGCTATAGCCATTGGCGAAACTGAAGGATTTGTAAAAACTTTATTTGATGAAAAAAGTGGGGCTCTGTTAGGCGCTCATATGATAGGGCATGATGTAACAGAGTTGATTAATGGGGTAGCAATAGCGCATGCTCTTGAAACAACAGAGGAGGATCTTTTCTCTGTTGTTTTTCCACACCCAACACTATCTGAAACTATGCATGAGAGTGTTTTAGCTGCATTCTCACGTTCGTTGAATTTCTAATATCATTGACGAACATGGACTTTATAGTGCCAAATAGTATTAAATTATTCTATCAGGAATATTTATCAGAATTCATAGGTAAACATAGAAGTACACTGATTATTATTCATGGATTGTTTGGTTCATCTCAGAATTGGCATAAAATATCTTCAAAGCTATCTTGTTGCTGTAAAGTTATTGCTGTTGATTTGAGGAATCATGGTAACAGTCCTCATGCTGATACTAATAGCTATTCAGAGTTTGCGGATGATTTGAATACTATTTTGAATTCATGCACTGATTCTAAGGTCGTTATAATGGGACATTCTATGGGAGGGAAGGTTGCCATGGCTTGTTCCTTAATGTTTCCTAAAAAGGTGCATGGTCTGATAGTATGTGATATAGCTCCTGTTACTTATTCTAAGAGCGTCGTACAGCATATTTCTTTATTACAACAAATACAACTTACTGTACGTAGTAAGCGAGAAGCAATTTCCATATTACGTGAAAGAGGGGTAAGTAGTGGAATGATTGCATTTTTTATGAAGAGTCTAGTCGTAGAAAATGGGGTCTGTAGATGGAAGTTTAATATAGACGCATTAGCAAATAATATGGAAGAGTTATGTACATTTCCTTCTTACATGTTAGAAGGTGCAGGTTTTGATGGACCTTCCTTATTTATACGTGGTGGGGCTCAGGAGACTGAAGAAGACAGGTTCCCAGGAATCCAAGAAGAAAGCATTCAAGTTATCAAGAAGTCATTTAACAATTCAATTATTACTACGATAGAAGGTGCTGGTCATTGGTTACATATAAACAAACCCAACGAGTTTTATGAGTGTGTCACTAGTTGGTTGCGTTCTAATAGATTCTGTTAGAATGCATATAATTGGCATTATACAGAGGACTATTTATGCGGCTTATTTATATGTTTATATATAATGCAGTATCATATTATCAATGTAAGGTAACAGTGTTTTACTTATATATCTATTAAGAGTAGTGGAATAATCCTTCACAGTAAGCCACTACACCATTTTAGTATACTTTTCTGCACATGTAGTCTATTATTTGCTCCTCGAAATACTACAGAGTGTTTCCCGTCCATTACTTCAGCCTGCACTTCCTGACCACGATATGCTGGGAGGCAGTGCATAAAAATTACGTTGTCATCTGCATGCTTTAAAAGCTCTTCTGTTACTACATAGGGTCGTAGTATTTCTGACCTGTCAGAATCGTGATGCATAGAATTCCATGTATCCGTAACAATCGCAGAGACATTGTGGGATGCCTTTATAGGATCTTGCTCAAAGATAATCTCTCCAGTATTATTGTTCTTTGCCCACATACTTAATTGGGGGTCTGGCATTAACTCAGGAGGGCATGATATTACGAGGGTAAAATTTAACTTAACAGCAGCTTCTATGAAGCTATTGCATACATTGTTTCCATCGCCTACCCACAAAATTCTTTGCCCTTCCACGCTTTTATTAAATGTTTCTTCGTAGGTAAATATATCAGTGATTACCTGGCATGGATGGGAATTATCAGTGAGCCCATTTATAACAGGTACACATGAATACTTTGCAAACTCTGTTACCGATTGTTCCGAGAATGTACGTATTACTACGAAGTCAACATATGAGGAAAGCACTTTTGCTATATCATGAAGACTTTCTCCTTTTCCAAATCGTACATCCGATGCAGGTAAGAAGATTACTTCACCTCCTAGTTGTCGTATTCCTACTTCAAATGATACTCTTGTACGCATAGAAGGTTTATCAAATATCAGAGCAGTTGTTGTGCCATGTAATACCTTTTCTTCTTGGTAAATTGCGCGCTGTTGCACAACATTGGCTGCCTTCTTGGATACTGTTGAGTCTGAGATTATATTCCTTAAATCTGAAGATTGAAGGTCACGTAGTCTAAGAAAATGCCTAACCATATTTAACCTGTTGATAGTGTGTTTATCTATAACTATATAAGTATAATATACGATATTTATCTATCAGGTGTATACATACATGCCTCCTGGATCATCTTTATAGCTATATGTATTTCTTCTTCGGTAACATTAAGTGCCGGTAGCAGACGAACAGTATTTTCTCCTCCTGGAACTGATAGTAATCCTATGTCCGCTAGTATGTCCACAAACTGTAAGTTGTTACAACAACATTCTAACGCCACAAGCAAACCCTTTCCTCTGATTCGTTTTATTACATTAGGGTATAAAGACTGTATTCTATTCAGTTCTGAGAGTAGCAAGTTTCCTGTACGTACAACATTAGAAAGGAAATCTTCCTGTTGTATGATATCCCAAACTGTGAGTCCTACAGCTGTAGAAAGGGGGCTTCCTCCAAAGGTTGTGCCATGTGAGCCTTCTTTGATATTTCTTGCTGCCTCTTCTGTTGTTAGCACAGCTCCTAAAGGAAATCCTGATCCTATGCCTTTGGCAATTGTCATTATATCGGGCTTTGTATTTGTCCATTCATGTGCGAACATTTTCCCAGTTCTGCCAATACCTGACTGAATTTCATCATATATTAGAAGTAAATTATTCTGATCGCACAATTTCCTTAGAAAAACTAACCAATCATCAGAAGGAACACGAACTCCGCTTTCTCCTTGAATAGGCTCTACTAATATGGCACATGTTTCTTCTGTAATAGCTTGCTGCACTTCTTCAAAACTTCCAAATGGAACCTGATCCATGCCATCAAGCATAGGTTTAAAGTTGTCACATATTTCAGGTTTGCCAGTTGCGGAGAGTGCTCCCATTGTGCGTCCGTGAAATGCTCCAGTAAATGTTATAATACGGTATGAATTGATATTCTCAGTAGAGCACTGATAGGTTCTTGCAATTTTTATTGCTCCTTCTATTGCCTCAGCTCCAGAGTTGCAGAAGAAAACATAATCCGCAAATGTATCTTCACATATTTTAGCAGCGTAAGACTCTTGTACTTTTGTCGAGTATAGATTGGAGACATGCCATAGTTTTTCTGATTGTTCTTTAAGCGTATTTACAACAGACGGATGACAATGTCCCAGAGAATTTGTTGCAATCCCCATAGCAAAATCAAGGTATTTCTTTCCACATTCAGAAAATAGCCAACTGCCTTGCCCGTGTTTTGCCACAATTTTATATCTTCTATTTGGATACACAGGCAGCATGGAATGTGAGGTATGAATCATATTAATCCTCTGTAAGCTATGAAAGTACGCATAATGTTTGATATATAATATATAATTTATGAATAGTAAAACTAGGTTATTCTTAGACCGTAGCCTCTTCTAACTAGCACATAACATATCCAGATAGATATGATCATGACCACTAAGCTTATTATTCCACCTAACCATAGAGTATAATAAGCTTGATCAGTGATGCTGTCACGAAACCCACTGATTAGATAATAAACAGGATTTATAATCATCATTTTCTGCCATATTTCAGGTAGTTGATCTGGGCTGTAGAATGTACCAGATAAAAAGGAAAGAGGAGTAATAAAAAAGTTTGTAAAAGTTGCAATATGGTCAAATTTCTTGGCCCACATACCAGCAATCATACCGATAACACTGAATGTTATTGCTGATACCATAGAAAAGTATAGAGCTTGCAGAGGGGATGCGATTGCTACATCATGCCATATCACAAATATAGCAAGAGATATTACTGCTATCATCATACCGCGCAGTACCCCACCAGCAATATAACCAATCATAATCTCTGCTGGAGATAGAGGTGGCATTAATGTATCAGGTAGACAACCTTGAATTCGTGCTATCATTAATGATGATGACGGATTGGCAAAAGTGTTTTGAATGATTGACATCATTACTAGACCCGGAAAAATAAATACTACAGAACTTTCCTCAGAAACATTTTCAATAGGCAGCAATCTGAATACTATAGAAAACATACATATCATAATAACTGGAGCAAGTATTGTTTGTGAGAAAACGCTCATAAAACGTTTTGTCTCACGAATGGCAAGGGTGACAGTGCCACGTACATTACACGCTTCATATTTAGAGCATGTATGTGATAATTCTTCATTGTAATCTGCATCAATCTGTTTCATCATTATTGACGTAATTCCTACAGCTGAGTAACCCAATAACGGAGAATAGTATTGTATATCCTTGCCTGAATATTGTAACTGATGCATGTTCTTGCAATGCGTTGCAAATCAAGGAGTAAGATGCTACTATATCACGTACTTTGTATGATTGAAAGGTGTTTCAGATGGGTTGGAACAGTGAACGTGTTGAACGTCTAAAAGTAATGATGAATAAAAATTATTCTGCAAGCCAGATTGCTGCTTCATTGGGTGAAGGTATAACCAGAAATGCTGTCATAGGTAAGATGTATAGAATGAAGGTTGCAGCTGAGAAAGAGGAAGTTCTAAATAAGAAGAACTCTGTCAATGAAGTGATGGATGCTGCGAATACTCATGGAAGTCAGAGATATGATGATACGTTCCATGATAAGGAACAGGAGATAGATGCTGTTCCTAAAGAGGAGGTAGTATCTAAGGATGAGAGCCATGATGTAATCATGGATATTGTGCTGAATGATGAACATATAACTGCTAATAGCAATAATACGCACAAGGATTGTAATGAGATATGCAATGATACTAAAGATAGTACTTGTCAAGAGGAAACAGCCAGTGAACAGAAAGTCAAAGAGTATGACGTTCCTTTGAAAGATTCTAAATATGAAGATAGTGAAAAAAGAGAGATTCCTTCAAACAATGAAGATTCTACTTCCGAGACGGAGGAAATAGCAAAGCTTGAAAAGCAGGCATTGCGTATATCTGTATTGGATTTGAATGAGCGTACATGTAGATGGCCATTGGGAGATCCAACATCTGATGATTTCTGTTTCTGTGGGTTACCTAGCATTTATGGAAAATCATATTGTGTAGGACATCAGTCGATAGCAACATATCAATTAAGTTCTGGTAGGCGTGATAAAAAAGTAGTATCCATGTAGCATTCCAAATTAAATCTTTAACTTATATAGATAGTGAGATATTCAGGAATATAGCAGAATAATTCTGATGTTTTTGTGGCAAATTGCGTAGGATAACTAATGATGGTATGGCTTGCTGCTTTATTTGCAGCTTTCTTCATTTTATCTTTGTTATTTGTAGGGACGCAAGTCGTTCCACAAAGTCAGGAATATGTTATTGAGAGATTTGGCAAGTACTCCAGAACTCTAAGGGCAGGTTTGTCATTTATTGTACCGTTCTTAGATAGAGTTTCTTTTAAAGTTGTGATTATTGAGCGCCATTTGCCAGAGTTCACAATTCGTGTTATTACATCTGATAATGTGGAAGCAATATTAAGTACAGCTATCTTTTATAGAATAATTGATTCTGCAAAATCTAGATATAGAATTGATGATGTAGAATCAGCTTTGTCTACTACCACAGAGTCTGTTGTAAGGTCGTGTTGTGGTAGATTGGATCTTGATTCTGTGCAAATATCAAGAGATCACCTGAATACAGAGATTGCCGATACTTTGAGGAAAGCTGCTCATGTATGGGGAGTAGAAATTACTCGTACTGAGGTTACAGATGTAGAACTAGATGAGCAGACAAGAGATGCTCAGAGACTACAGTTAAATGCCGATAGAGAACGTCGTGCTGTTATTTCTAAGGCTGAAGGACATAAAAAAACAGTTGAACTTGAAGCAGAGGCTAATCTTTATAAGGCGCTAAAAGAGGCAGAAGCTATCAAGATAAAGGCCGATGCTGATGCTTATCGAATAGAGAGAAATGCAGAAGCGTCAGCAAAGCAAACTGAACTTATTGCAAGTGCTATAGGACAAGAGAATGGATCTCATGCTGTGGAACGTGAGATCCGCTTGACCCAGGCAAATTCTCTAGCTGCTTTAGGGCAATCAGAGAACTCAAAAGTATTGGTAATTCCCAGTGATATTACCAGATCTTTGGGAACATTAGAGACTGTTGTAGAGTCTTTACGAGGAAGAACTTAATATTATATCTTAGAGAATGTATCATGGATTTTGTTCTTAATAATTATGCTATATGGTATATATTCGGGATTTTCTTGCTGATACTAGAGGTCTTTGGTACAGGTAGTATTGCCTTATCATGTGGGATGGGTGCTATATGCACAGGTATTATAATACACCTTGTGGGAGATAACATGCCTATTGAACATTGGTCTGGCATGTGTTTGGTATATGCTTTGATCAGTCTTACATCGTTCTTTGTAATAAAGAAGATTTGCACTGTAAGAAGTATAGATAAAGATATTAATGATTATTAATACTATGAATAATCCTTCTTATAAATATCTATTTTTCTTCTGAGGACTCAAATATCCTAAGGATATATTTGTATACATTTGCTTCTATACTCCAATATAGAATGTTGGGGGTGGATGGTGGTAGAAATTAGCTAAGCTCATAATCTATCATTATGTTTCATAGATGATAAAAGGAATTATTATCATACACAATTCGTATTTGTTATAAGAAAAGCAGTTGAAGCTTATTGGTCTTATTCTTTCCCCAATAAATATTGCGATTATCGTTATATGATGGATTAATGGAGTTTATCTCATGAGATAATAAGTAGTATAAGTGAAATATTACGATAGTTATATTTTTTTATGTAAGATACATAAGGGATAAGATGTTATGTATCTTATATTGCACATAAGCAATGATTATTGTGCTGAAACAATCTTGTGCTACATACAAGAAGATGAATCAAATAAAAATAACTTCGATATCAAAAGCTGTTCACAGAGGGAATAACTCTATATTAGTAATATAAATTCTTAATAAAGAAATCAGGAACAGAAACGACCACAATAAAAACATTGTAGAAAATATTTCCGCTATATCATGCACAAGAACACAAGGGAATAAATGGGTAAATATTTATCTCTGACGCGCCTTAAAACGCTTATTCACTTTGTTAATAACAAATACACGTCCTCTACGTCGCACAACGATACACGCTTTATGTCTGGATTTCAAGGAACGCAACGAACTTCTTACCTTCACACATCCTCCATAAAAAATCTCAATACCCAACTAGAAGGTGGTTATTGTAACATACAGAATGTTGTATGTAAATAGCACATATATCATCATATTTTAAAAATTGTATGGACATATTCAACTAGATTTATTGGAAACTACGTTAAGAGAATAAATTTAGAGTAGTCATTAGAATTCCTCTATCTTGTATATACTGCATCTCGCGATTAGTATCTATACGACATATGCAAGGCACGTTAACTTCTCTTTTATCCTCATATATAATTGTTATGGGAAGTGTATTTCCAGGTGTTGCATCATCTCCTAATACAGGGAGAATAATCTTTTCTCTACCAGACAGATTTAGTGTTTCCTGATTTACTCCTTCACAAAACTGATATGGAACAACTCCCATACCTACTAAATTTGATCGGTGTATGCGTTCAAAGCTTTCAGCAATTACAGCTTTCACACCAAGTAATTTTGTTCCTTTAGCCGCCCAGTCTCTAGATGATCCACATCCATATTCTTTGCCCGCTATTATAACCATTGGCTGATCTGCAGCTTTATACTTTTCTGATGCATCAAATATATTCATTACAGTCCCAGAAGGTATATGTAATGTGTATCCTCCGCGTTTGTTTGGTGACATACGGTTATTAAGCAGTTGGTTAGCGAATGTGCCACGTATCATTACTTCATGATTACCACGTCTTGCGCCATATGAATTAAAGTTATTATCATTAATTCCGTGATGCCTAAGATACTCCGCTGCTGCACTTGATGTATGAATTTTTCCTGCTGGAGAAATATGATCAGTTGTAACAGAATCACCAAGCATACACAGAATATATGCAGCATTCTGCTGTTGGGAACAATATTGTTTGTCTCCATAGTCTGATTGAAAATATGTTGGCATGCGAATATATCTGCTGTCCTCTTCCCAAGGATATAAGTAGCTTTCTGGAGCATGAATATCACGCCAGGCATTATTACCTTCGAAAATAGAAGAGTATTGTTGAAGAAAAGCTTCTCTGTTTATAAACTGTTCCATGATTTTACGTATTTCTGCCATAGATGGCCATAATTCTTTTAAGAATACAGGACCACCTGTATTATCAAAGGCAATTACATCGTTTTGTATATCGATCATTGTTGTGCCAGCAAGAGCAAAGGCTACACATAATGGAGGAGAAGCAAGGTAATTTGCACGTATGTGAGGGTTGATTCTTCCTTCAAAGTTTCTGTTGCCAGATAACACAGAGGATACTATCAGGTCTCTACTTACAATCTGAGATTCAATATCAGGGTCAAGTGATCCAGAATTTCCTATGCATGTTGCGCACCCATATCCCACCACATTAAATCCTAATTTATCCAGATAATACTGAAGTTTTGATTTAGCAAGATAATCTGATACTACTTTGGATCCTGGAGTAAACGATGTTTTGATCCATTTTTTTGAGGAAAGTCCTCTTTCTACTGCTTTCTTTGCAAGTATCCCGGCAGCAATCATTACAAGAGGGTTAGATGTATTAGTGCAGGATGTAATCGAAGAAAGCACAATATCCCCATGCTTAATGGCAGAGTTATTATTGTGTTTGTTATCCGTAGATACAACAGATGGATCTTTTCCACATCCAGACTCAATAAAGTTTTTACTTATGGTAGGTAGCTTACCTAGAGCAAAACGATCCTGAGGTCTGCTAGGTCCAGCTATAGAGCTCTCTATATTGTTAAGATCTATTTCTAGAGAAGAACTGAATATGCATTCAGTAGCATTATCTGCATACCATAAATCATTGTCTTTAGCGTATTGTTCTACTATATCCACATGCTCTTTAGGACGTCCTGTTGAATTCAAATATTGAATGGTATTCTGATCAATCGGGAAGAAAGCACAAGTTGCACCGTATTCTGGAGCCATATTTGATATTGTTGCACGTTCCTCAATTGATAGCTCGGTTATTCCATCGCCAAAGAATTCGACAAATTGCCCTACAACTCCTAGTTTCCGTAGCATCTGGGTTATAGTCAGAACCATGTCAGTTGTTGTCATTCCTGGGGAAATTTTGCCTGTTAACTTTACTCCAGTTACTTTAGGCATTTTTAATGTTATAGGTTGTCCCAGCATAACAGACTCAGCTTCAATTCCCCCAACACCCCAGCCAAGCACAGATACACCGTTTACCATTGTTGTATGACTGTCGGCACCGACTAGAGAATCAGGTGTTAGAATTTTTGTTATTCCATCATCTGTAATGCGTATTACCTTAGATAAATATTCCAGATTAATTTGGTGACATATTCCTGAACCTGGAGGAATGACATTAAGATTATTAAATGACTTGCTGGCCCATTTTAGAAATCTATATCTCTCACTGTTTCGTTGTACTTCAAGCTTTTCATTTTGAGATATTGAATCACTTCTCCCAGCATAGTCAACAGCCAGAGAGTGATCAACTACAACATCAACAGGACAAACAGGGTTAATGTTCCTAGGATCTAATCCTTTATCAGATAAAGCATTGCGCATTGCAGCTAGGTCAACAATAGCAGGAACTCCTGTAAAGTCCTGCAGAAGAACGCGAGAAGGGAAGAAAGAAATTTCTTCGTCATTGGGGATTCCATTATTATCCAGCCATTGTACAAATATGTTCTCATCACCATCTTTTCCACATCTCAAGGTGTTTTCCAGCAGTATGCGTAATGAATACGGTAATCTGCTTATTATAGGGAATTTTTCCTTTAGAGGTTGCATAGAGTAGCAGGTGAATTGATGATTGCATATCTGTATAAATTTCTTATATTTCTCCACTTTATACTCTCCTTACGAATCAGATTGCACATAACTTATAGTAATATGGGCATTATATATGCATGAATTTATAAAAATAACGTTATGATGTATTCCAACTCACATGATGTTAACATGATAAATTCTATTATTGTAGCTTTATAAGTAGGAGAAATACTGGATGTTATCAGTGAGCAATCTGACATATAAAAGGCATAACAGCACTGTTTTGTCAGATATAAATTTCACATTATCCAGAGGAACTTTATTATTTATCAGAGGAAGTAATGGTGCAGGGAAGTCTACACTGTTACGTTGTATTGCTGGGCTGTTAGAAATTGATACAGGTGATATTTGCTGTTACGGGGTGAAATCGAAATACCTGTGCCCACGTTGGCAAGGTTACTTTGTGTATATGGGACATAGGAACGGGCATAAAAATCATCTTACATGTTTAGAGAATCTACAGTTCTATGTTTCCTTATATGGCTATAGCAAGATAGATGTTAACTTATATACTGTTCTTGAAGAAGTGGGGTTGAAAGACTACGCACATGTGTTGGTTGGGAGATGTTCAGAAGGACAGAAGAAAAGATTAGCGCTTGCTAGGTTGTATATGACCAGACAACAGCCAGTTGTCTGGTTGTTGGACGAACCAACAAGTTCTTTAGATAAACATATGACTGAGAGCCTATGTAACATTGTGACTGGTTTCTGTAAACAAGGTGGAATAGTTCTAATGGCTGAACATCAAACTATAGACGTGCAGGATGTGAATATACAAGAGGTAACGGTTCCTAATATGGTGGGAATTGCTTTTTAGAAGGATTTATATGTTAAGTGCTATTACTGCAATCATAGTACGTGATGTACGTATTGCATTACGGGCAAGTGATGGAATTATTTCTAGAATTTTATTTATGATTGTAGCGGTTTCACTAATACCATTATCTACAGATGGAAGTAGGGAGACAATAATAGGTATTGCTCCAAGCGTTATATGGATATGCGTTATATTGGTTTATGCTCTATCATTACATCAGTTATTTCTTGATGATATCGATGATGGAAGTATTGATCATATTATTATGTCATCGGTACCATTAGAGATGGTTGTATTATGTAAAGCTTGTGCTCATTGGATTACAACAGGCTTTAGTGTGGTTGTTTCTTCTGTAGTATGTGCTATTTTATTACGGATGGATGTGCAACAATGGTTCCCATTATTTTTATCTTTAATGGTAGGAATGCCAGCACTGTCAATGATTGGAACATTGGGAGGTGCACTTATGGCTGTGACGGGAAGAAGTCCATTTTTACTCCTGGTAATTATCGTCCCATTTTATATTCCAACGCTCATTTTTGGTGCTATAGCAGGCGCGTCAGATATCATTGGATATGCTCCATGGAATCATCTTCTTATGGAGAGTGCTGTAACGGTGTTGGTAATATCTATTTTCCCCTTTTTTACATCTGCAATTCTTAAGGCAGGGATATCTTAAAGGTGTAATAAATATAAAAAATTTTGTGTATGATTTGTGCATGGATAGTCTAACTAAGTAAGTGTGATAAATATTATTATGTTGAGGTATATATGGTGTGGAGTTTTTTCACTATGCAGCGGATTGTTACTTTGATTCGTGTAATATTACCGTTCTTAGTGATATTTTCTATTGTTTCTATTAGTGTTGGTCTCACATGGGTGATGTTTTTTGTTCCCGATGACATTCGTCATTCTAACAGTGTGCAAATAATGTTTATACATGTACCGGTAGCTTTTATGAGTTCAGGTATGTATATAATAATGGCACTGTCTAGTTTATCTTTTTTAATCTGGAGGCACATTGCTGCTGATTTAGTCGCGCATAATGCAGCAATAGTAGGAGGTATCAGTACTTTTCTAACATTGATAACAGGTTCTTTATGGGGGAAACCAATGTGGGGAACTTTATGGGTTTGGGATGCCAGACTAACATCTGTACTGATATTGTTATTTATTTATATCGGGTACATGGCTTTGAGATCCATAATTGACTCTTTTGTGAAAAGGGCAAACATATCAGCTGTATATTGTTTGGTAGGTGTGATTATGATACCTATTATAAGATATTCAGTATATTGGTGGCATACATTACATCAAAAATTCTCTATTACTTTCTCAGGTAGCGATCAATTGCATAACGTATACTTATACCCTTTATTGCTGATGATCGTATCATTCTATAGTATAGGTTTATTGCTTGTGATTTTCGGTGTACGTAAGGATATGATGCTATATAGGGGCAGATTCCTCAGAGATAAAATAATGCAACAAAAGAGCAGGGAGGGTCAGTGTCAGTAGAAATGACCATGAATATTAATAGCTATGATGTATACGTATATCTCTCATATACAATTGTAATTGCATCATTCTTGTGTTATGCCGCACGTTTGGCATATTTGTGGAGAAGCGCAAAAATGGAGATATGCAGGCTAGAGGGCATTATTGCTAGGGAGAAAATAAAGTGAGCAAGCTTTCCAATGACGACAAGGCAACTTCAGTATCAGGTAATAGGCGTATATTTGCTGTTATGCCTTTGATATTTTTTGTCATTGTTCTTAGTTCTTTATGGTTTGGAGTGGTTCGCCATGGAGATGAGACCATCGGTGAAGAATCTGCAGATTTTCATCCAGTGAATGAAGTAGATTTACCAGTTCTTGGTGACTCGCAGACAAGATTCTCTCTCCCATCAGGAGAATTTTATATGGTGAATTTCTGGGCAAGCTGGTGCCGTCCATGTTTGCAGGAACATCCGTATTTGATTAAATTATCAGAAGAAGCTAACCTGAATATATACGGGATAAATTATATGGATTCGCATGACAAGGCACAGGATTTCCTGACTTCTCATGGCAATCCATATAAGAATATAGGCGTAGATGATGTAGGAAAAGTAGCCATTGATTGGGGATTGTACGGGATTCCTGAGAGTTTCTTTGTAAATGATTTAGGTATTATTTTCTATCATCATAAAGGAGAAATAACAGCTGAAGATTATATAAAAATACAAGGAATACTACGCGATCAAATAAATAATAGGCAAAAGCATGGTTCGTGAATGGAGCCCTGATAAAAATGAATAATGTAGATAAAGCAATAGATCTTATAGGAATGAGATGCCCTTTAGTTGCCATAAAGGTACAGTATCACATGCGTATGTTAGCAAAAGATCAGATATTGCAGGTAGTATCTGATGACCCTTTATCAGAGATAGATGTGACTTACTTATGTAAGGAGCATAATTATATTCTTGTAGATATCAATAAAGATGCGGAAAAAGGGAATATTAGCTTCACTATTCAGAAGATATAATATTATGTTTATTAGTTATCTATCCATTGTCTAAGAAATTGGTATAATAAATTGAAATGTTTATCTCTTTGCATTCCTCTGTGTGCAAATGACAGAGTTTCACTTGTATGTCCCTGTAGACGTTTTTCTTTAATCAGTAGTGAGACATACTTACCTATTCCATCTAGGTTGCTTGATGTAATCCCAGCAAGACCATCTCTTATAACTCTTGCTGGGATCCCATTGTCAGGGCCAATGCATAGTATTGGTCTTCTTAGAGCCAGCAATTCAAATAATTTTGCTGGAATATTCCCAGTATTTGAAGGATTATCCCATTGTAATATAAGCAATAAATCGGCCATTCTTTGCTTTAGCATGATTTCTTCATGTGCAACAGGTTCAAATATTCTGACGAAATTGCATGTTCCTGTCTTTTGTATGAGTGAATATGCATATTCCTTTTGTTCAGTGTATATCTCCAATATAACTTCAGAAGGGCTATGGTGTTTTGCCAGAGCAAGTAACAAAGGTGTAAAATCTCTACGTTGGGGGTATAAAGAGCCTGCATATATTATACATAGGGGATCTCTATACTTCTTGGTGATCTGCTGCTTTGGGATTGATGAAGGGGTATATCCGTTACGCACCTCAAGTGTAGGGCATCTATATTTATCAGCATAGTATTTTCTCCATACATCGGAAACTGTAACAATAGCATTAACTGATCTTAGAGATAAATATTCAGCAATACAGTCAATCTTGGCTCTCCACCACGGCACGAAAGGATATAACTCTCCGCACCACAAATCCCTCATTTCTGCTATTACAGGAATATTGTATTTTCGTGCTATGGATATTGTTGTACTTATCTGAGAAAAAGGAGGTGCAGATATATATATAATATCAGGAGGAGTGTTACAGGAGCATACAGAATGGATTTCTTGTGATAGGTATTCTCTCCATCCTTTATGTTTATCAGGGAAGAGTACCATATATCTATATATATATTTTAATATGTCTAGAATCTGTATTCGTAGCCATTTAGGGATCATATTAGTATATAGAATGTACTTTAATAATTGTAGGAGCTTAGAGTGTTGTTCTGGAGTACCATCGCCTGTTCTATGGATACTGCCCTTAGGGAAGTTACAATACGTATTCATATTATGATTATTCAATAGAGTATTATTTGTCACAATATTGATAATGATTCCTTGCTTCATAAGGTATTTTGCAAGTTCAGTTGTACGTAGAGCAGCAATATTCTGTGATGGATAAAAATTTGATGTAACTATTAGAACACGCATATTGTCTACTTTGGTAGGGGGTGCTGTTGTAGTGTTATTGGATAACAGATGCCCTGGAAGTTTGATTATGCTGTTATGTCTTCCTTTGATAGTATTAATCCCAGTGAACTTTCCTTCACTAAATTCTCTCATGGTACTAAAAGGCATCTGTGTGATACATTTTAGTGTATCATTGAACCATATAATGTATTGCTCTAATGTCTGCAGTAATTGTTGCAATGACCTGGCATCAGAGGTATATGGGGTATTCCCAGGCATTAGGGAAGGAGAGTGAAGGCTCATTACAAATATTCGTGTTCCTTGTTTATATAAATTGTGTGTTAATTTACATAAATCGTTCAGCGAGTAACCCTCTGGGCTAAGCCGTAGTCTTCTTAACAAATTTAGACGTGAGAATAATCCAGGGAGTCTAAGTAATCTACTAAGTTTATTACGCGTTGAGTCTCCAATATCTGCGGCTTTTGAACTGTTGGCAAGTATCCCTGTGAATCCACCAGTTACAGGAATACTAACTATGTTCCCACTATCACAAGTAATATTATATGGATAATTCTTAATTACCGAGTAGTCTGGACCAAGATGTTCAGAATATGTGAACGAGGGCGACATTGAACTGTCTGAGGCATATCCGCATTTTATAAGATTATCAAAAGAATATTTTCCTAACCCGTAACATCCTGCACGGTATATAAGAGGTGAATGTAATAAATTATCTTTGAATGCTTGAGTGAGGCATAGAATTTTCTTATATTCCTGCTCAGGAGGTAAATTCCCAGGAAACATATTCCATTTACATATCACATCACCCATAGGAGGTGTATTCCATGGGTGTAAGTGTGTTCCTAGTATAGCTTTCTTATTCTTATATAGTTCATAAAAGAAATTCTGTCCCTCTTTATTTGTTATCATTAGATATGTACACAGGTATAGAGGAATAATCTTATATTCTTCAAGAAGTCTTTGTAGTTTATACAGGTGACTTATGTGTCTGAATGTATATTCAGTCGAATATGTGGGAGTTTGAGCCCAGTTAAATTCTTCTTCTGCATCTATCGTAACAAACAAATATGCAGGTGAAGAAGATTTAACAATCATGGAAACCTAAGTAGTCTGGTTGAATAATACATACAAGCATAACATTAGCAGAAATTGAACGTATATCTTTTAGTATGAATATATTTCCATATGCAATATATACTATGTATATACCCAGTAAGATCCTTTATCTGTATGCTCTTTCTTCCATAAAGGAACTTTTGTTTTAATTTCGCACATACTTTCATCTACAGCACCACACGCATGATAACGTGAGCTTGCTGTTACCCCAACAAATACAATACGCTCTCCTTTTTTTAGAAGGCCATAACGGTGAATTATGACAATATTATCAATATCCCATTTGTCTGATACTTTATATGCAATTTCCTGAAGACATGATAATGACATTTCAGGAAAGTGTTCAATTTCCAGCGTCATCACATTAGATGCCTGAGAGTGATCCTTTACAAACCCCATGAACGTGGCCATAGCACCACAAGATGTTTTCATGCTATTTTGTAGGTTTTGAATAATGTTTTCAGGATAAAAATCTTCAGTCTGTAAAGATATTTCCATATTAACTCTCCTGTGCTTTTCTACCCACCCGTAACAGGTGGGAAGAAGGCTATATCACTGCTATTATCAATTGGTGAAGACAGGTCAGCAAATACATGGTTGATCGCAACATGTATTAAAGTGCGATCACAAAACGCATGTGCATATCTATCGGGGTACGAGCTAACCATAAAGTCTATAAGTTGCGATACGGTAGCAATATCTTCGGGACATAGGATTTCATCTTCTGGCACTCCGACTCTTTCCCTGATCCATGAAAAAAAACGCACTTTCATAATAACTCACAAGAAAATTTTTCTGATAATCTATTTCATAACTTTGTTAGGCTTTTGGGGCGATTATTAAAGTCATCTGCTTCCCTTCAAGTTTAGGAGAAGATTCTATCTTACTGTGTTCTTCAAGATCGTTGACTACTCTGTCCATAAGTTCAGAACCAATCGCTATATGAGCAACTTCTCTACCACGGAATCTAAGCGTGAATTTTACTTTATCACCATGCTCAAGAAATTTCATAGCGTTTCTAATTTTTATCTCATAATCATGATTGCCAATGGTAGGGCGGAGCTTGATTTCTTTGACAGTAGTGATTTTCTGTTTCTTCTTGGCTTCATTAACTCTTTTTTGTTTATCATAACGAAATTTTCCATGGTCCATAATTTTACAAACAGGAGGCGTTACATGGCTGCTCACCTCCACCAAATCAAGACCTGCCTGATCTGCTAGTGATAATGCTGAATTAAGTTCTACTATACCTAGATTATCACCGTTATGATCTACAAGCCTAACCTGTGCATGGGTAATTTCCTCATTGAGTCTAACATTATCTTCTTGCAACTATTTTCTCCTTTGTACAAATAACATGACACCTAAGTATCAAAAAATTTCACCATATGATGTATCAAGATTCATGATGAAAACAACAACAATTATAAATCATATCAATAACGTGATTAAGGGCAAGTATACTCTGCTGTTGATTGTCTATTTTATCGGTACGCCTCATCACTACAGTGCGGTTTTCAACCTCCTGTCGTCCAACTACAAGGATAATTGGAATTTTCATATGGTAAATATCCCGAATTTTAGCATTAATTTTTTCATTACGTAAGTATGCAACGGCACGTATATTCTTTTCTTTTAACAGATTCATAATTTCCATAGCGTAATCATCAGCATCACTTACAATTGTAGCTACAGCTACTTGTTGTGGAGCCATCCATATAGGGAATCTGCCTGCATAGTGTTCCGTAAGTATGCCGATGAACCTTTCAAATGATCCTAGTATAGCACGATGAAGCATTACAGGAGTTTGAAGAGAACCATGCTCATCTGTATACCTTGCGCCAAGTCTATCAGGCAATACAAAGTCAACCTGGAATGTACCACACTGCCATTCTCTACTAATCGCATCTTCAAGTATAAATTCAAGTTTGGGACCATAGAATGCTCCCTCTCCAGTGTTCATAGAATATTGGTATCCTAGTTTATCTATGGCATTTTTCAAAGCATCTTCTGCCTTGTCCCATACCTGGTCGGTACCACTACGTACTTCAGGACGATCAGAGAAACATATTTTTATCTTATCAAAGCCAAGTTCTTTGTATACTATCATTAATAAGTCAATAAATTTGCGAGTTTCATCTTCTATTTGTTCTTCTGTACAGAAAATATGAGCATCATCCTGTGTGAATCCCCGAACTCTCATAATCCCATGCATTGCCCCAGATGGTTCATATCTATGACATGAACCAAACTCAGCCATTCTAAGAGGCAACTGTCTATAACTCTTAGGGGTATGGTTAAATATTTGTACATGACAAGGGCAGTTCATTGGTTTTAATGCATAGGTACTTTTCTGTTTTTCAAGTTCATCATCCACCTCAGTAATAAACATAGACTGACGAAATTTCTCCCAATGACCAGATTTCTCCCATAATGTTTTATCTGCAAGTTGAGGTGTTCTAACCTCAATATAACCAGCATCGGATAACTTCTTACGAAGGTAACTTTCCAGAGATAACCATATATTCCAACCTGCAGAATGCCAAAATACCATTCCAGTTGATTCTTCTTGTAAATGGAATAACTCTAATTCTTTCCCAATCTTACGATGATCTCTTTTAGAGGCTTCCTCAAGACGTTGTAGATATTTATTAAGGCTCTTAGCGTCCAACCATGC
>ENA-OREC01000061-OREC01000061.1-marine-metagenome-genome-assembly--contig:-NODE-61-length-25190-cov-12.291881_pt1 | contig 25190 bp, 12 predicted proteins | sample MGYA00248626_ERZ508543 | MGnify/ENA primary metagenome ERZ508543 (study PRJEB26211, sample SAMN05518279) | marine metagenome | isolation source: Puget Sound, Washington, USA | host: Bankia setacea...
CTTAATTCTTGAGAAAGAGCCAGTATTTCCCGTTTCAATGTTGAGTGCTAAACAAGGGAACTACTGGTACCATTTTTTATAATGTCTTGGTATGACGCGGTCCTTGACTGGGGATTGAACCCGGGACATCCCTCACTCGAAGCCAGCACTCTACCATTAGTGAAGTTTAAACGACGTCAGACGTCTGGGTCTGGCGATTGTTCAACGTAAACCTACGACAAACGTCACAAAAGGTCATCTTTTATGGGTCATATTATTATTTTGTAAATTAATTACAGAATGAAATTCATGGAATATAAAAGTGGTTCACCGACTCTTAAAAAAATTTGGAACGTTCGAAATGATCGTCGCAAATCGATTAAACGTTCGTTACAAGAATGTGTCAGAGAAAATGTAAATTATGTGCACATAGCAGATAAGAGCTCATTCTACTGAGTACATCAATACCAAAAACATAGTAAATACGCATCGAACAAGCAAACGAATGACGTAAATGCAAAACAATGTATACTGGCAGTGGTTGCCAAGCATCTTCGTGTGTTGCCAACTGACGTCATATTTCGAAAAACAACAATGTTGAATGAAAGAAGAAAGATCGATGATTGTTTACGGGAAGTCTTATTGAAATAGAAATACACTTTAAAAGTTCACCCTTTGACGCGAGTAACATACTATCATAAAAACAAGAATATTTAACAAGAGATATAGAACTCATTATTAAACATAGAGTGATTTGGATACCTTCGGTTCTGGCAGTCATTTACACGTGAGGTAAAGTAACGCAGTATAAATAAAACACGGTTCGTTTCCTTCTTTGTGTATAGACGACAATCACCAGGCCGTTTTAGAATTGCATTTAATACATAAATGGACTATTTGTCGCAAAGTGGGTGTAGTTTTATAGTTCACATAGTTTCTTTAGCATGAATTCGTTAAACCCGATATCACATGGTTGATGTGCATGTATACATATTATTACATCTTAAGTTTTAAACGTTATGCCTTTAATCCTCTCGAGTAATACAAACGTCCTACAACAGGTTACATAAACAGTATCAGATATTAAATGGCTCAATCCATGTTACAAAACATGTACATGTATGCTGAAACTTATTGAATTATTCAACGCTATTAATATTATATCGCCTAAGCGCATTACTTGATAAGCATTTTGTACGCAAAACAATAAACTATTCACAGTTTAAGCCGGTATTTACTTTCGCTTTACTTGTATATGTATATACTTTTATTACTTCCGGTGTGTGAGCATTCAATTAGGAGTTTGAACATGTATTTAAAGAAATAATGGTTTTGATTTGGGTATTTATTTTAAAAATATGTGCCACAAAGTAACATGTTTATGCAAGTGTGTATACTTAATTAGTACTCAATTAATAAGCAATTAGTATACGTTATTTAGGTAGTTGACCTTCTGGTTTGAGTAAATATACGATTCAAGCTTTAAAGCAATGTAGTTGTTCTATCACATACATCATTACATGCCAATCTCTGGTTCTGAATAACAATATCAGGTCAAACGATACATTTATAGTTTATATTTCATTTATAGGTTGCTATGACGTATATTGGTTTTATAAAGTACATCGAACGAGTAAGGGGACATTGGTATGGAAATGGGTGCAGCCCCGTCAAACGATATTAACGTATTCAAAAGCAGAGGAGTGTTCAGTGGTTTGTCATGGATCGTCATATTTTGCACAACAGGTTCGTTTGAGTTAATTGTTTTCGTGAATTATTTCGATTTTCAATGCAACACCACACTGTAATGTATTGATTCTAAAAGCAACAAGATATAATCACTTGGTGTCAAATAAAAAAATTGACAATGTAAGGACATGCTTAAACAAATGTTGGTTTGCAGTTATCCGACCAACTCATGTAACAATCGCCCGATTCATAATATTTATGACACCAAAAACAAGGTTTACTGCGGTCAAAATCAGCGCCAAACAATATTAACAACGCTAATTTGAATCATGTTTCCGGATTTAAATCATCATAGCGCATTCGGGTGAAACGTTGCAACTCCAAGGGTCTGAAGGGTCTCTGTTGGGGTCATGTGATCAGAGAAATATCGACAAAGATCATTAAACCAGGAGGTGCACATGGCGTGTCAATTCCAATTTTGGACATACATCGGCACCATCCCTCAGCACTTTAGTGCTTTCATAATATATTGAGACAATGTAGCCTAAATACCATGACTGTGGGATAAACCCCGCGTTGAACATTTGTTAAATATATGATGAAAATAATAAAAAAGAGGGCCACTTTGTTGATAGGTCAATCGTCCATGAGGGCCTCAAACAAAAGAAACAATTAGCATACACACTGACAAACACATGTATACATATGAAATAAACCGATTAGTCCATTACTGCATCGTAAAACCGCCACAAATCAATATAGGTGTACAGACATTGTATATAAGGTATTTAGATTATTTGAGTTTATAACAGTCACTGATCTTTATGAATGTATCCATCGCAAATATGGAACTTTAAAATGCTGCACTGAAGTTGAACTATAAATAAAAGGAAGAGCAGTCCAAACAGATGAACCTGAAAATACAAATATATCGATATATTTCTTAATGAGATGTTGGTGTATACAACTGGAAACAATATGATGAACGTAAGAGGTGTGCATGAATATCGGACGCAACAGTAAATGGCGTTCTAAGGTATTCAAGCCTAATTGTTTAAAGCATTTGAGTAGCTTTCATATATACAACGCGTTCAGAAATTGTAATCAATTTAAGGTAAGAAAACATTTAGATGATGGGGTGTAACAATCAGTATCAATAATTACTCCGGGCAGCCCTTGTTTGAAGTCTTACTAGCTTTTGAACAGGGTTTGTCAACCAAGCTCATTGTAGCCATAAATTCGACACTCACATTATAAACTGTCTATGAATAGTAACACATGTCACCTGGCTCTTTACCACAATATCTACCAAAAGAAATAGTTGATGAAAGAACAGATATAAGTTACAAGCAATGTTTAAAATAACCAAGGTAATTTGATAAGTAAGAAGTTATGCAATATCTGTTTTAATCATTCAATTTGTTGAACTTAGATACAGCTAACATTAAAGCAGTATCCCTGTGCCAACGATGAATGAACATTAAAACGTAAACAAAGAATACAAAGCGCCTCGGCGAATCACATGGCACATCTTATGATCTCAACCCCACAAACGGTTTCCCGCTTAAATAATCACGTGAGATTCCACATCCAATAAAAAGTCGGTATTTGATCATCTGGTAAGTACAAAGGTGCGGTAATAAATTCCCGGTTATTAACCGGAGTCTTACCCGGTCTTCTAATCGCCGACACATATCAAAGTGCTGATGGACTGTGCCGATGTATGTTGAACCGTTTATGTTGTTCATAACAAAGAAGTATAAATTCAAGGAATAGGAATTGACACAAAAAAAACTTGAAATGGAATGGAACATTAAATGAGTGAATCTTGACATTCGTGCATGTAATAAAATGTTGGTGTAGGCAGCTAATTAGCATTCGCTCAATGTCATGAATAATGACTAAAACCATTAAAAACCCTGTTCATGCAGTGCTATCAGCACTTTGATTCTTCTAGGAAATGTGTTCAGTTTCCCAAAATAACACAACAAAAATCAAAAGGATGGAGAATATATGCGTTATAAAAGTGTTTACGATTGTCAGTTAAGAGATTTGTGATAACATATAAAGATAGGTTTTGCATTTCTTATTACAGTTTCAATGTGATCACTCCATGACAGATTGTTATTTACTGTAACACCTAGTAATTTAACAGTTGAGCAGGACTTAATTACTGTGTCATGATGATGGTCTGTAAGAATAACACAATACGATTGGCTTTGAGTAGCAGTTTTAACTCTAACCATATTGATTCAATATTATTTACGGAAAATTGAATATCTAGGAATAGAAAGTACATAGTAAATATTCAGTGAACAAAATAAAGTCATCTAAGTAACAGCCAAGGGTCAGCATTATCTGTACTGGATGCGTGTTCAAAGGAGGAGTTTGTACTAGGCAAATGAGCATCATGAATGCAATTGTTCATGTAAGCACTCGTAATACTTTTAGGTAAAATTGAACTAATCAGGCTAAATTTACACGATTTCAACATGCAAACTTCGCCAGATTTGATCCATTTTGTGATCCCTTCTTCCCCAGGTTTTGTCCGCATCGTGCTCGCTAATTCCGAAAGCGTTCAACTACAGGCCCAGTGTGCAAGCATTCTGTTAAATCCTATATCCTTAAGAATCACACATATCGTAACTAAGAAACGAGCATATGTTTATACAAAAGGGAACAAAAAACAGAAAGATTGATATTTATATAACAGTAGGAGGTTGATTTTTTTCAGTTGTCATTTGTTAATAGTTTTCTAAGTGTAAAGGCAAAGTAAATTAATTTTCCAAGAGTGTTTAAAGTACCAGAATACGATGACTGCAAAAGAGAAACATACTTAAAGACGCTATGTCTTCTATAACAATAATGTAAAATATATTTGCTTCTTATAGCTGAATGTGCAGTACATTTAATAACAAAAATATTCCGCAATCTCTCTTAAAACACAAAGTGTACATATACGTTGTTAACGGTTTACTCTATTAACATCATATCTGCCGGTCACAATATTAAACTTATGATATGCAAGTCACAACTTTGACAAAGCAATTCTGTATTTTGGCAGTTACTCAGATACTGTTCTTGTTAAAAACAGGTTTTAAACTAGTTATACAAATTTAGAAAATAATTGTTTTCAAGCTTTACATACGATGGTTGCTGAAAAGTATCTATAACACGTGATGTCTATTCTAAATAAAATATGTTATGAATCTTTAAAGTTGGGTCTCTGAACACATGAGAGAAGCCATACTTATCAAGAAGCTGTTTAACCGTGTATGTCCAATGTTAACACCATTGGTACAAGCTATACTCATATCATTACTAAAAACACTTGATTAACACATTATCAGACTGTATTATGTTACCCCAGTATTTAATCATACGAACAAACCGATTAATATACACGGGGGTACCTCCCCAATTCACCATACCAACCTGCTTTGCTAGTTGATGACTTAACGTTCAAAACAATTTTACAAAACTTTAGATGAATACTTTCAATTTCTTCATTCTTCCCAAAAACCCACACCTCACAGCCATATGAAAGAACTGAACCTACAAAAGCATCAAACAGTTGACATTTTCGTTTTGGTGGTAAGGTTAAGATGGTTTAAGTTATTTAAAAGAACGCTTAATGTTTTAAGCCCCTTTCCAGAAAGTGTTTTGTGGTTCAAAGTAAAACTTTTATTTTTCACCATGTCATCAGCAAAATGTATAAGAACAAACATAATATCATTAAAAAATAATCCACAATTAACATCGTCTTGCAAAAACAATTCTAACCCTTCAATGAATTAGGAAAACAATATATGGGACATAACCTCGCATTGTTAAAGACCAACTACACAATTAAAGTACTCAGATAAAGAGTTACATCCCCTGACACATGATTTAGCAATGTTATACATATATTCTATTAATTGTAACATTTTTTAGTTTATACCATCAAATTGGGTAAGTTTATGCCGCCAAAGGCCTTCTTCAGGTCTATAAACGCACAGTATAAACGTTTTTTTTCTCCATTTAATATCTTTTGTATAACGGCATTTAAAGCAAAAAAATGCGTCAACAGTAGAGCGACCCTTTCGGAAACTGAACTGCGCATCACTTACACTATTATTATTCTCTACCCAATCATTAACTCTCTTATTTAAGATTGAGGTGAAAATTTGAGAAAAACTGCTTACTAGAGTTATTCCACGATAATTGTTAACATCATTCGGGTCACCTTTTTTATGCAACGGAACAAAGATACCACGTGACCACTCATATAATATTGGTGGGTTTACAACTTATTAGATAAAGAGGGTGCAGACTCGTTAAACAGTTTGTTTCTCTTTCTTTCAGATGATTGTAAGTCAAAGTCCTATAAGAATCTGTCTTTGTTTCGACGGTTTTGATGGAATGAAACGTTCATGTTCGCAATTTAGTGCAATGCAACTATACGAAACAGGTATGTACACTTTAATTATGTTAACTACCTGTATTACATTACACATAATATGACTGTAGTTTCTATCTGCAACGAACAAACCGGGAAAATCGCCTATAGAAAAAAAGCATATTCCGCACTTGGGAATTTATCTGTTTTCATACTAAAAATGTCAACTTATATGGCTGGCTTTCCCCCCTCCCCCATTAAACCTTGTCATCAATTGTTATATGTTGCATTGTACATGTAAACTCATGTGTTCACTTTATGTGATTTGAGTGAAATAAAGTTTTGTATTGTATATATATTGTATATTATTGTATATATTGTTATTTTACACCGGCATAACCATGTCTATCAACGTAGGAACGAACACCTCGTTGAAATGATATTTGTGGACACTGTTTATTCATATTATATCTTACACACATTTGACCCGTCTTTGTGTATTCAAACTGTAAGAGGCCTTATTTCAACGTAGTAAGTGAGCGTACAGCTTAGCGGGCCACTATACTCAAATATCGACCGGTCACTATTTGAGTATAACGCCCGCTTCATTATTTGGATGCGTTGGGCCGTTTGTTTTATGGAAAACACTACACATGCATATTATAAATTGTCAAAACAAAGCTGTTAAATGTTAAATAAACAACTATAGAATGCTGTTAATATGTTTTGATAAAAATGTGTTTGTTAAATATGTTAAAAATAATAATATTAATAATATCAACTGTTACAACATCTGTTGTTGTGTTTTATCTTGTATAGTAAAGTGTGCGGTATAATAGAGGATCTAGTTCACACCACTTCGGGCCGGGCCCCTAGCAGTATAGTGACCTCCCAGTCTGCCCTCAAACATTGAACGAACCACAGCCTTCGGTCCGGCTGACTGGGAGGTCCCTATAATACCATGATGCCCTCATTGGCGTTTACTATTTCTTTAGTAGTTTACGTCCTGTAATATGAAAACCCTATTACAGATGGCAAGTTACGCATACGAACTAATATAGTCGTTGTCGAAATGTGATGCAATATTCACGGACACTGTTGATATCGTTAACAAAGTTATTATTACAGGAGCTATTTGTCTACCGTTCAAATGTGTTTACAATATACTTAAGTTAGTATGCGCTTGCCTAATTAGTGATGGTGTAAGTGACAGTTTGTATTAGTTTGACGAACTGTTTGTTAACAAAAGGAAATTTGAACCAGAATACCAAAACCGCTGCCAAAAAGACAGATGTAGTAAAACTATTCGATCTATTATCAAACATTTGAGTTTTTGATCATGACGAGCACAACATCAATCGGCTTTTAAAGCTCCTATAGAGGCGCGTGTAATACAAACGTTCATTAGAAACATTGTATTGCTTTTTCTGCTTAGAGCCCCTGAGTTTAACAAAGGTGTCGTTCTGACATACACGTTCATAACATAATTGTTTCGGCACGCTTTACATACCTTAATTAACACTCGCATGATAACAGTTGCTAAACACGTTTAATAACTGTGTATATGAAAAGACAATTCATGGGAAATCCTATTAATACAGTGACGTCGCCTGTAACGGATCATCCCCAGTAACGGTTCAAATTTGAATTCAGTACCTCCTATATCTAAATCAGCGCTGATGCATATTTATTTGAAATAGCCATTTAGTAAAGTATTTGACTTTCAAAAGCAAAAATGTTTTACTTGAATGTGCGGTTGATCAGTCCCCCAGGTCGTCGAATAGCTTAGTTGTCATTATCAAGAGCTCGACTGAGAGCCATTTAGGTGTTAGCAGTTAGAATGAACCTTCTCGAATACAGAGGGCCAATTTTTAAATCAGTAAAGCGTTATATTTCTATTCCTGTTGTATAACTGACACGAGAAAGAGTTGCCAGTAGCGGACAAACGTGATGTGGACTATCATAACTGACAGCCACTTTGTGTATGTAAACATTTATACACATATGATATGCTGACTTCGAAGTTTATATTGCAATTGTGTGTGTCCAAGCAAACAATAACTGGATGCAAAATAGTAGCACGAAGCTCATACCAGATTCTTCATAAATCTAGTGAATTTTAAGTGTTTATTTACTTACAAGTTTGGTGCCGTAGAAGAGAAAATTTATTCAGCAAGACGTAAGAGTTTATATGGTGAACCTATTATTCAACTTATCCTGTCAGCAAAAGCGTACACAAAAAGCAACAGTAATTTTCGCTATGAATAGCTTTTATATAAAAAAAGACTTCCCTCGTCTGTCATTAGGTCTAACAGTGTACATTTAGTATGTTTGTAAGACAGTAAAAATGAGACCTTAAACAAACCACCATTAATAAAATAATATCATATTTGTTAAAGTAATACTTATCAATCAAGGTCTTTTAAATTCAATAAAAGTCAAGATAAACGTAAATAAAAAGGGCACACAACTGTCTTAAGATTATGTTAATGTTTAGACATTCGTCACCGTGACGTCATTTGCATTCATTTTACTGTGAATCAAAACAGTGGATAGGAGTTTGTCAACACATGCACCATCAAACTGTGAATCTAAAGGATTATTGTTTACTACAGTGAAATAAACCAATACGGATACTTAGTTCATGAGGTGACAACGTTTTAAGAGAGTAAAACTAGATGATATATTGGTAAAGGTGGAAAAAACTGCAACAGAAACGAAACTTTGTTTTTGTACTGATAGAGGGACCAATAACAACATATACACAATCTAGGAAAATATGTGTGGGGAGAGCTGAGTGAATCATAAAGGTTTCTGTTAACATTGGACATAATGAAATAATGACGTGGACTTTTACCTTGTTAGCGTATTTATTTGCTATTTAATGAATTAATATTTTAAGTATTTTGTATGGTTGGAATCGTCTGTTCAAGTTCTTTCGATTGGTAATTCATAAATGATTCTGGAAAACATGTAACAAACATAAAACGCAATTCAAGAACCCAGTATGTAGTTTCAAAAATACAGAAGAGGTCAAACTTCGAATGTTTTTTCCCTAAATTGCAAAAGAAAGTCGATACAGGTATCTAGAAATGAAGAAAGGAAAAAAAAACGTAATGCGTAGCGTTTAGAGTTATATTGGCTTCATTTGTGTTAGTTACCTCAACGCTTTTGGTATCCGACACAGCATTTACTTACACTTTTTTGTAACTTATTTTCATTTTTCACCATATTTTTGAGAGGTGAATGGTGGCTGTTTTTAAAATGTACTGATATACATATTGTTTATAATGAAGACATTAAAAGCCTAAGATGATTAAAGTGACATAAAATCAATTGAGTCTACCCTTGATGAATATCCAGACACACGTTCTTTTAATCTGAACTCAGTTTTAAGGTATTTACCAGTTTCACTACTAAAATTCGTGAAGTGCATATGTATAGGTCAAACCTTTGAAATTGCATGTATCGTTCATGCCGTAACCCATTCTGCACGTCCAAGGGCAGTTATAATTGCCCTGATTCAGTTGGGTCTGGGTGTTCAGCTCCATCATCACCTCAGGTCATGCCGTTTGATTTACCCTAAAACAAATATGCAGACTGTGTTTCTGTTCATCTAATTCAGAAATTATGCATTTTGAAGTCAATGCTGTGTTCCCGGGTTGACGATCCAATCGGTGAAGTATCGCTCAAATTCTGAGTGTTGGCAGTTGATAATGTGGATCATGATATAAATGGTCAAGGTACATTTCATGGAATGTGTAGTATATGTAAACTGCAAAGTTGGGCCCGTGTCTTAAAATCCGATGGATAAGTTGTCCATCGAATGAACGAAAATTCAAATTACGGTTCGCCAATCATGCCAGATCACAGATGATATTTTGTCCATATCAAACTAGGACATTTCATAAATAAAGTGGCTGGTGTAAATAACGCGTGATGTGTGCGGTCTGGACTAATAGGACAACATCGAAGTGATCTGAAAGTTAACCTGGGAGATTATAACGCAAACAATGAGATAACTGAAGGTTGTGCATTAACGTATGGTTAATCTTGCGCGACAAATTGTTCGTACAGCTCTTGGAAATTGCACTTACATGTTATGCATGATTTTCTGCCTCTATTTGCATCTGCAGGACATAATAGTTACTTGAAGTATCAACAGAACATGTCCTTTTTTTGGAATCCAAGCGTGTCTATGCAAAGTTCATGAGTGGCTATCACGTGATCAGTCGCAGTGATAAGTATTCTGTTCTTACGACAGAACATACCCTTATGCGATCTCTGAAAGCAAGTGTGAGGTTGACGATGGGTAGCGGTATGTCAGATTGACGACGAGACATATGCCGATGGACATTGTCGACGCCTGTGACATCGCAATTTACATTTTGCCATGCATTGTCTAGTCGATCGTAAATACACGACCAGTGAGCAATACAAGTCTCTAAAGCTTCTGTTCACAAAAACTTGGCTGATTTTAATATACAGTGCAAAAAAATCTACAGTTTCGAGCCATGCTCAACTTCCGAGAAACGCCCACTAAACATATGCAAAGGAACGCAGTCCGATGAGGATGTAGAATATTTTGAAGAAGCGTTCGCGCCAAGATGATTAACCAGAATGTTCCAGTACTCTTTCTCTAGAGTGGACATTGTCACAATGGCTCGAACGATGGCTTGCGCTTCTCAACTCATCTAAACTAAACTAGACGGTCGTTCCATTTATCCGGCATTACTTTTCCAGCGATTTCCCAACATATCCCAGACCAGTGATATACGAATAAAGGATGTACTGGACCAAGAACTATGTCAGTATCCACAAAACGCACGGTGTTATAGCAAACAGATATGCAGTATTCGTTTTCACTATATGGAATCGCCAACCTCGTGTTTGATGGATAGAGAGCAGGAGTCATTTTAAAAGACAACGCAACATATTCACCGTGGTGCCAATTTAATACAAGTCACAGTCTGTGTGAGCGCAGATGTGTTTTTTACAGGGAATTGGCAGGATTTCTGGAAAATCTCCAAATAAAGCCCAACTCATTGATTTGATCGAGGAGACACTGTTTGAATGTGGCTTTTCCGTCCGTCGAATGGAGGATGACGTTGTCGTGGGTACAGTTCTTCCTGCAGTACAGAAGTAAACATTGTGCACGTGTACAGTCATTGGCGAATCTTCAAATGTACTATGTATTTTTATTCTATTTGTTTCGGAAATTAAAGAAAATATACCTTAAACCATTACATATCACTAACTTCTCCAGTACCGGATCAGTTTCCCCAATAAAGAATCATTCAACGGAGTGTCCATTTTTAGGTCAGGGATTGTCTCAAAATGGATTAATAACCCTCAGAAAGACTAGACAAGCTCTAATTTCCATTTAAACCACACACACAGTAAAATTATTGTTCACACTTCTGACATAATCCAAAAGTATCCAAATACAATGAATACGAGGTTACATGAAGGCAGGATAATTGGTGTAGCTGAGAAGAACACACAGAACAACTGATCAGACTAAGAAATCTTCGAAATTTGAACATAGAAACATCGTCCGATTCCAGTCATTTTGTGATTCGCTTTTCTTCACATCTCGCCATTAAAAATCATATCCATAAAGAGGCGAGCAAAAGTACGAAAGACATAGAAAATACTGCAACAGAAACTTGTATTTTTCAGTAAGAATACATCATAGAAGCCCTCTAGGAAAATCTTTGTTGGGGGACGGAGATATCAAACCGGAAACAAAATGGCCACCAAATGAAATTTGAAAACAAAGTTACAGGGGTTTTATCTGAAGGAAACTTGTTTTTAGCAAAACGTATGTTAATATAATGATAAAAAGCATCGATATAAGTTCAAATCAATCCAAACATGATATTTAACAGTCATTCTTCCACTCGATCGGAAAAAAACAGTTTGCCAAAATGCTTCTTCTAAACTCGTACTTAAGCAAACAATCAGCCATAGACACCCATCAACATCCACTCTTTACAGACGAGAAGGTTCCATCCTCTTTTCTTTCAGAAATATATTTGACGAGTCAGGACGTCCGAGACGCGATTTCCTGTATCGATTACTGTAAAGCCAGTGGTTCTGATTTGATTAGTCCTAAACTTATCAAAGGAGGCAAAGAAGAACGAGCCCTACCCCTCTCTCAAATTATTTTAACAAATTGCTGACAAACTCAAAATCCCCTTATCCCTGGAAATTGGCTAACGTCTATCCAATTTTTAAAACCAAATCTGACCCTTCAAACCCCTGCAATTATAGACCAATATCACTTCTAAGTTGTATTGGCAAACTCGTGGAGCGCTGCATCCACAAACACCTATACAATTACGTCATCTCGAACAAATGATTACATCCTTCCAATCTGGTTTCATCAAAGGCGATTCTAGTGTCAATCAACTAGCATTCTTTTACAACGACTTCAGTCAAGCCTTGGATGAAGGGAAAGAAGCACGGGCAGTCTTTTGCGAGGTATCAAAAGCGTTCGACCGAGTGTGGCATCAAGGTCTCATTCACAAGCTATCATCCATCGGTAACAGTGGCCCCCTTCTTCATTGGTTCTCCTCTTATATTTCAGAACGCAAACAGCGGGTAGTTTAATCCAACTCTGCTTCAAGATTCTTAACTATCAACGCTGGTGTTCCTCAAGGCTCTATCATTGGACCTTTACTCTTTCTCAACTTCATGAATGACATTGGCAATGACATTAAGGCAATCATTCGCTTATTCGCAGATGATACCAGTCTTTTCATTATTGTTGAATATCCCGTAGCTTCTGCAGACGTCCTTAACCGTGATATGTCCCATCCTGGTCGAAGAAATGGCTTGTAACTTTTAATCATTCCAAGACTGAATCTGTTATTTGTTCTCGTAAACATCAGAAACAACATTAACCTTCCCTTTATCTCGACAAAGTTCCCATATCTCAAGTAAGCATCCATACACACATTGGGGTTACATTCATCCCAGATGACAAATAGAAATCTCACATATCCTCAAAAAAAAAAAAAGCATGGCAGAGAATTGGTATTATTAGGACTCTAAAACTTCTGTTGTTTCTCGTTCGGCCTTAGATAAAATGCTTATCACTTTCATCAGACCTCTACTCAAACATGCCGACATTGTCTCGGATAACTGTAGTATTGAACTTAAAAATGACATCCAACATGAAGCGGCTAGAATTGTAACTGGTGCTACCAATGTGTGTAGCATAGACCGACTCATGGCTGACCTAAATTGGGATACGCTGGCGAAAAGAAGACGCAAACATCGTCTCAGTCTGTTCTTTAAGATGTTAAATGGTTTTTTGTCGCGAATATCTTACACCTCGGATTCCCCAGCCACAAGCTCAACCATTTGCCCTACGTAATCGCGCAGATGTAAAAGATGTTCCAGTTATCCATTGCAACACTCAACCCTATGCTTCTTCATTCCTGTCCATTACTATTCTACCTGAATATATCAGAAACACCCCTACACTCAGCGAATTTAAATTCAAATTTAACACAAAATCAAAGAAACCACAGCTCCTGTACAATGTTGACAAGTAGACAACATCATATTAATCACGCTCGTCTGCGACTAGGGTTCAGCTCATTAAATTACGATCTTCACAGAAGAAATATTATTCATTCCCCACATGTGCTCGCGGTGCCGTTGAAACCGTATCGCATTGTCTCACCAAGTGTCCAATATATCAATCAATGCGTGATCGTTACATCGACGATTTACCTTGTGCACCTACTCTAGATAATCTCCTTTTCGGAAATGATCGCCTTACACCAGATGCAAATACAAGCGTTTTCCTAAATGTCCAGGGATTCATTGCAGATACAACGCGTTTTGACGCCTAGCAATTGACCCCCCAATTGGTGTGTCGATATCTATTCCTCGGGACGACGTGTCTGTCAGATAAATGATGCGTGTTTTTTCTTATTCTAGCTATTCTCATGTTTTCGACAGTTCTTTTAGAAATATAACTCGACTTAATTATATTAATATTTTTCATCGTACCGCGACACATATACCGCTGATCTTCTTGTAATATAGTAATTGTAAATTCTTACATGGAACGGAATTAGTATAAGCAAGTACATTGCTTGTTTTCCAATCAATTTTAATCTTCTAGTGTTGTACATGTCTTCTGTTGTTACTCTAAACTGAATAAACTAACCTTCAGTCAAAACCTCGGTCCAACAATGAGTTCACCATACACACTTAGTAAACTATAATATATAACGAATCATGTAAATTATAATATGTTACGCTTTTACCATATCATTCTTTAAAGTAAAAGTAAAATGTCCACGTATGCTTGCAACATATTAAATACAAATTAAATTAAAATGTTTAAGTCGGTTTTGAAAGAATATGTGTGTATGTGTAGATTTATCCATGTTCTTGCTTTTCTCGAAGAATGTAGAACATGATCATCTAAATTCCATGTGTTTTCATGAAATAACGTTTAATTTTTTTAAGGAAAATGTCTAACTAGCGGTTCCATGCTCCACCAAAGAAGAAGTACAACTACCCCAAGTCTAGATCGTTTATCACACAACACAAAATATCAAAACAATGCAGTAGAGTGTGTAAACGAAGAGATAATACGATCGAGAATTCGTGAGTATATGTGTGTTTCCTTAAGGATATGTAGTAGTCGTTTGAAAATATGAATCTAAGTGTTTCGAATTTTGTGTTTAGATGTGGGACAATGACTCGTTGTATTTGTTAATCTATTCCATGTGTGTCTATTGTGTCAAAAATATTTATTATCAATGTATTTCCACTATTATAACAAAACTTATAAAATTGAGGAAGTGGTATACCAAAGTCATCAGACGGTCGGTCGGGTGAACTGGCGGTCGTTCAGTTTTTGAAATGTTGTGCCTGAAACCCATTCAACAATTGTTTAAGTCGTCAAAATTAAAATTAGATCCAACCAAATGGTTCCAGAGTTATGCCCTTTTATATGTTCATATGTCCATATAACGTTTGTGTTTCAATCTCCTTCCACAGTTGTCAAGTTATCTCACTTACTCTTACTATACATGGGCATTTTAAAGAATATTTATGCATGCCATAATGGTGTGAGGTCCGGCAAAAAGTTCAAGAGTTGTGTCTATTTGATAGAAATTCTCATAAATCAATATTAAGAAAATATGTGTCTAAAACTCCTTCCACAATGTTCAAGTCATTTAAAGGATAATATGTATTGTCTCAATTTCTTGTGACAACTTTGTAATAAGGGTTAGTGCTAGTTCTAGCTATTAAGCATAGTTATTATACAGTAAATATACTTCAGTAATTTGCATTGATTGTTAGTATATGATAACTGAAGAGCAAAACATGCCATCTCAATATCATAGCTACATTTAATTTTAGTTACTTTCTTCAAACATTTATGTAGGCTTTTTAGTATTATTTCGTTATTTGTGTATGTGAAAGGATATGATGATGTGCCACAAGTATATAACACTTACCCTTTATACATACAAACGTAGTCAAAGTGAATACTAGGAGAGGTTCTCCCTAATAACCAGCAGTATACAACACTAAATAACATGATAATGAACGCATACATACAGGAGTTGTTTGGGTTTGAACACATATACAGACATATTGCAGAACATTTCAGTTCATGTCTGGCGGTGGAGTTTAATGGTACAGAAGACGCAACACTGAAGGCGGTGTCATGTTATAGAGATCTACATTATATGTGTGAAAGTGAGTGAACGTTGCTTAGTGAATGTACTTATGTGTAATGACTAAACATTATAATAATACAACAGGTAAATATGTAAATACTAGTACAAAAACAGAATTTGTTAATGGTTAATGTTTGGTAATTATGAACAACGTCTTGGTCTTTTTATGAGATACAAATCAGCCTAACCGGTGTTCAAGTATATAATGTTCATACTAATGTAGAAGATAAGTTTTCCTGAGACTCGTCACAAACGTAAACAACAAGGTAATGTCGATATAATAATGACATAACAAACTATTTGTACTTCCAGTCTTGAGTGTGTATATTATGCATAGTTAAACATAACAGTTTACGTACACAATATATTAATTCAACATGTACACAAGTAAGACAGCAATATGTATGTTTTATTAAGACACTGGAGTGGATACACGGCGTAATTCATTGTTTAGTGCTGAAAGGTATTGTGTCAACAATCGCAGTAGTCGTATAGTGTATCCAAGCTTGACTGATAACACCACCCTCCATGGAATGTACTGGACTGGTTACAAGCGTAAAAGCCTGTATAAACCAATAAAAAGTAAGTATTGTAAATTACACACAACCCTGTTCTTCTATAGTTTACATACATTTCCCAAGCTTTAAAGTCGTATGTAAACTGTTCTCTTCATGACATGTCTTAATAGACCAATATACAGTATATTAGTATACACATTTTAACAGTATCTAACATCCTGTCGGATACATATTATGTTGATATCATTGCCGACATTGCGCGCGTGTTTGTGTGTGCGTGCGTGTATGCGTGTGTGTGTGCGATACAGTTCTGTGTAAAACTGATGCTAGCAGAACAATTAAGCCTAGTCAAGACAAAACCGCCAAACCCTGACTAGTCTTAGTGTAAGCATTGTGTCTCAACCATCTTACACATGTTGACATTATACAGCCGTACACTAGATATACGCTATAGTGTGACCTTTTAACTGCTGATCAAGTCATTCAGAACGAATGTTCACAACTTTCTGACTGTTTAATACGCTCTTATTACTACCTGGTGCTAATCTTTGTCCGATTTAAATCTTATATTTACATTCGTCCGTTGAGATCTGTACAAAATAAATTGCCGTTCATTTTGCATGAACTATACGACCGTTCGTGACACTTGAGTGGGCGGAGTCTTTGTAAAAACAGGATTCTTTGCACCTCGTCGGTCTACTTTTTTAAATGAAAAGCAAATCCACCACGTTATCAAATTTAGTTTTCTATTTGCACTGACTGATTCGTAGTCTCAGTTATATAATCATAGTACCAACATTAAAATAGAATTGGACTATATACGGAAGTGAAACATGAGAAGATAACGCAGGAGATACCTGCGATCTTTGTAGCGGTTATGAATGGGGATATCAAAAGCTGCTTTGTTGTGTTCCGACCTTGTATGTGTACATGTCTAAGTGTTACTTCATCAACGTAAAAAGCAAGCACGAAGAAAGACTCATATTTGACCAACTGTTCGTTAGAGTATTCATCAGGCTGTTAAACTTCCCAAAATCCTGATAATCCTTATTGCACAATTCCAGTATCCTCCTTTGTGATGAATGATGACAGTCTCATTTACATCATATTTCCGATAATCCATTGCTGTTTAAGGAATAAGTGTTCCTTCTAATAATCCAAAGACTTCCCTAATGCTATATGGTTTCATTTAAATCGTACATCGCTTAAAAATCCAAATATGCCGCCGTGTAAAGAATGTAAACACAGCCCATCACGCTGACTCCCCATACACGATAATGTAAACCTATAAATAGCTACGATTAGACTCTCTACTTAGTATAGACTCGACTATGACTGCAGTGGTCTCCCTTAAACTAATGAAAATAATTTAATTGTGTCTAAATATTATTTTTTTAGTTAAAAGCTAATTTGAATAACTATTATTAGAACTATGTTTAAACATAACAGCTGTGATTAGTCTGATGGCCGTTCCAAACATATGATTTACAGAGCCGGTAATGAAGTTTATGGAGGGATTTGACTATCAAAAACTAAGTTAAAAACTTGCATTTTACGTTGATTGTGTGGGAAAGTATTGATTGACGACCTGTTTGCGTTCATTCGATACTAACGCGATTGGTAACGCTTGCAAATTTACAATTTATAACTGTGTAGTTGTGAACTCACCAATACACTACTATGCACACGTACACACGCAAACACATACACACTCGCATACTCACAAAGACACACATATACATATGTACACATCTACATAAATGTATGCACATACAAGTACACAGTCATGTTGTGTATACATTTGTTCATGTATGCTGAGTACTATATTGTATATGTTCAAAGAGTTGTAGTATAGTCTCGAACAGATTACTATCGGGTGAAACACAATCCCGGGGCTTTTAGGTTGCACTTGGGTGAACATTGAAGGTGCTAGTTTTGTAAAAAAATAATACTAAGGAGTATAATGTCTAAAGTTTATGAAAACTCTGTGGTTTGCAAATATTCACATGGAAAATAACATTTTGATTGTCAGACATACTCCCCAATGTTTGCTGGTTACGGTCACTACAAGGGATACTTTTGACAATATTCTTTAGCAAAACTGCAATAAACGTTTATTAATTTGAAACTCATACCTGTAAACTATGGATTGACAACTCTCTTCTTAAACTATAGAGTTACTCTGAACGCTCGCAAATCGCGGGATTTCATCCGAGATCTCATCATTTGGCAATCGTACAAACTCGGCCCTCTCCGCCAATGCTCGGATTCGTAGATAAGGTGTTAATTAGCACCCTTTAACTGTGCTATTTTTAATCCACACATTACCAGGCGAAAAACTGCGTTATGTTTGTACTACCACTAGTAAGGCACGTGTTTTTCTGAGTAATTACAACTTTGCATCGTGCTCTCCATTAAGGGTTGGTTCGGTTGAAATAATCGTTTAAAACGTGCCCCGCGTGGTTCATGCTGTTGAATCTAATGTTTCCGACTATATACAAACCAATGCGTATCATGGGTATAACGCGACACGATACGGAAATGCACGGAAATAACCGACTACCGCCGATCGACAGAATGACTGTATCTCCCGCTATGTACTGCGTACGCGCTAAGGATGCTAGGTAAAATAGTATTCGTTATCGTTTTACTGATATCGGTTAAGTTGCCAATCCATGGTGTATAGGTCCGTGTTTGAAGTAATTGTAACATAAACTCACATATTAACACAAATGAAACCAAAAATGAAGCGGAGATCATTTTAAATTCATTTTAATGCAACTCTTTTACACGAGACTTTCCTTTTGCAAAAATCACTTACATATCAAATATGTTTTTTTTTAAACTAATATATAATCCTATCTGTATGAAATGCAGTAAACAATATTCTGATAGGCCAATACTAACTCTGCAGTCAATTTAAATCCGACTTTGATTAAGTGAAACGTGTGCATGTACTGTTTTTTTCTCATTGTAGTTTCAAATATCGTTTCAAATAGTGTCATAATGCACGCGTAGCGTTCTTGTTTTCATTGTTTTCTCAAACTTTCGAAATCGCTTTAAATACCGTTAGAATGCATGCTTTAGAGACATTGTTTTCATTTAATTTCCTTTCCCAAATCGTTTCAAATAACATAAGAATGCATGCTTTAGAGACATTGTTTTCATTTATTTCTTTGCAGTTCCGAATCGTTTTAAATACCACCAGAATGCATGTTTTAAAGACATTGATTAAAAAAAATCTTGACTTAATTTTGTTGTTGAGAATTTGCACTGCTTTTCAGCTTGGCGGACGCTGCAATATAGAAAATTGTTTCCTTCGTAATATGCCTTAAAATGTCGCAAAAAGCAGCTGCGGCAATATAGGATATCAAAGTTTTCCGAGGGGGCAAGTCCAGGGACCCTCCCCACCTAAACCAATGGTGCCTATGCATTTTTTATCTCTAGCTATGCCCCAGACAGCAATTGGTATTGGTATCCAGAAATATTTTCAAACTCTACTTTTTCAAAAGCGTTTTAGTACAATATCTTAAACTATATTGCAAACAGAAACGTATTGATCATTCTTGTGTTTGGAAAAGGCCCATTCACGAATGCACAAGGATTTATGTTGTTGCACAAATATATGAACAATTGTAGATGAGAACCGAGATCGTGTGTTCAATGTTAATGATTAAAATCAGTGTTATATATTAATAAGACATTTGAATGAAAGCAGTGGTTATTTTTTATTCGGAGGTAGCACTAATTAGAATTTGATGTTTGAAACATATGCGTCATACTTGCACAGCGTGCTGTCCTAAATAGAGCCAACATGGGTTTCAGTCAACAATGTACCGCTTAGCAGAGTCTTTAGACAGACAAGCCATATAAAAGAAAAGGTTTTACTATAAATGAAACAAAATATGTTCGATACAACTACATGGCCAGTTCACAGCCTTCAGATTTGATACTTATATAATTACTCCCGTGGCATACTGGATCTACTTTACTATTGGAACACCCCTATTATATACTAGTACTTTGTGTAACCTTTTAACCAAGATACGAGGGTTATCCCATTATATCGTAGACAATTCATTTCTAATAAACTTATGACCAAATTCTTTACAAAATTGGCGGACGTTTAATTCAAGACTAATAGCCACGAAATTACACTACGAAATGACAAAAAAAAAACGGATTCTACAAAACACCATGTATACAGGAGCGGCGAAAGCTGACATCACAACTGCGGCGGTAAACGTCATAATAATGTCTAAAACAAAACAACACATCATTTCCTTTATGTGAGGCATAAATTAATAAAATTGTCAAACATTCAATCGAATTCATGTGTGACATACTAAAGTCCGATGTTAGGGTGTGCTGTGCTGTATATTTACTTATACCGGCCATCCCAGCAACTCCTCGTACGTTGCGTCGATAGTCACAGTCGATGGCGTCAGGCGCGATTTTCACTATACTGCAATTCTTACACTTCGGCCACGCAAGATATTAATTAATCGTATTCCCGTCGCTAAATCTACCATGCCAAGTATATACAAGTGCTCTCGAAACATTATTGTAACGTCCTGTTGATTTCAATTGGCAAAACGTGTCGATAGGCGTCAAACCTGGAGGAAAACAAACTTGAATAGCTGATCTGTGCGCCGCGTCTTTGTCTGACGTCGCCATTTTCTGCTTTACACAAGTTGTGATGGTGTACTTCTTTCATGTGTATCGTTTTCAAAAAACACCGCAAAATGTGTGTTATTCAACATTGTGGCGTCAGAATGCCATCGTATTCGCATGATATGACGTTTCACCGGGTAAATGTATTTTTGTATGTCAGATTTTTTGGACTTTGGCGGCCAGGTGTACTTGTGTATATAAAATAGTATGTCAACGCTAAATAAAGCAATGCTAATGTTAACCTTCTATCAAACAAAGCATATAACAATAGTGAAAGACTCCACTTTATCTAGAAACCAGAGACTGTTTTATAGAAACGTATCACAAATATAAGTGTAGGTTACTTTTACATTTAAAACAATGCAATATAACATGTGTAAGAGGTGGTGAAAAGGATAAACATGACTCAACATATAAAAAGTATTTAAAAAATCATTTTAACAGGTGAATATATCAATCTTGCTAAGAAATAGCTTCAGGTTAGTGAAATATATCATTTATAGTTGCATGAAAATAAAAAAAATATAACAAAAACACTATTTAATTGTTCATCAATTTAGGTTACGGACACTAGTATGCATACAATTAAATAAATAAATTACCTTTATATATGAAATAAGTTGTAAACTTTGGTTAATTTTTAATCAGAGAACCTACTGTTTAGAAGAAAAGTAACCAATCCACTTACTGATTGAAAATATTCCAGTTCTTCACAAACTTAGGAAAATAATGCTGTTTTTAAAGATAATCAAATCCAGAGTTCCCCTTCGATTGCATGATCGCTGTATGTGTGAACAATAAGTTGAGTTACTTTTTTATGAAACAAAACACAAAACTTAGATAAGGTTACTGGTATTATGTGTAAAATAATTAAATAAAACAACACTGAAAAGCAGGCTACGGTCACTACACCATTTGTGTAGTGTCCGTAACCATGTTTGTGTCTCTACTACAAAGCTAAAGTAAAATATTCATCAAATGAATTTAGATTTCAACTCTTAATATCCTTAAGGTATATTATAAGAAAATTGGTTTAATGAAGAGTTTGTAAGTATATATTTGAAAACTGGTTACGGACACTACGTTTTCTTTAGAACAAACATTTTTCCTATTTGAAAATTCATAAATATAAAGTTCATATTTTCACCACTTATTTATGTTTCATCAAAATTAACTACTTCAGAAAGATTCTGAGTAAAGACAATGAAAAAAATCAATATATTAATGTTTCATTGAAGTACGAGGCCTGTTCGTAAAGTTCGTGGACAATATTGAAATATGATAAGTATGATTAGATAGAAATTGTAAAATGATACATTTAAAACATACATTTAAATCCGTACTGGAAAATAGCTTTACAGTATACCCTTTCACAGCAACGGGGCCAAAACGCCACCATATAACGTCACGTCACAGATACATTTTCCATCTATTGTATATGGACAAACCCTGCAATTTGTATATTCTCATTTGTTAATTTTAATAGAAAAAAGGTATTTTTGAAGCCCAACCGCATAACGCTGTAAAACAGCTATTTTAGGGTATGTTTTAACAACTGCGCAAAAACTATAATGCAAAGAACCTTGAAATTTTGTCTGTGAGTCGAGTGTCCATTCTCAAATAAAATGGCATTAATATATGGACAATGTCGCGACAAAACGACCCTTCGGACATTTTTTGTCGATTCTTTTTTTCGAAAAGTTAAGTAATGTTTGGGTTAAATAAAGTTTATATAAACTATATATTGTAAACCAAACAAATTCAAAACCTTTATAAACAAACTAAATATATGCTTGACACAATAAACACTTAATCAATGGCATTTATGTGACTTAAACTACGTTGCACACAACACATTGTGGTCAATGCTTGTGTTTGGAAATGTCTTATATTTAGGAACTGACGCGTCGCGAAAACGTACGACACATCAAAAATGAAATCAAAGATCGACACCGTTTTAATTGTTTGTGTTTGTTTTTGGAAGCGTTGCTTAAAGTTGACACGTGCGAATCATCTAGGTTAGCAATTCCTTTGAACAAAATTCTATATTCTTATTTAAAGCAAACACAGAAACATATCCCGATGTCAAGTAAACAATACGACATGGTTGTCCAGGAAAAGAACCCAGCACATTATCGCATATGTGTATAACTGGTTAATCGGAAAAATGTTTAACACAATATAATAGCTATAATATGGTCGCATCCTTAATAAGACACGTTAGAAAATGAATATATCAATCGATAAATTAGTCAACAAAACAAATCAGCTTTCTTATCAATCAAATATAATTTAGTTTAAAAATAAAGATAGTTTAGTGTTCAAAATCATTATTTCCTTTCTACAAAAAAACTAGAATTAAAAAAAATATATTCAAACTTTTACAATGTTAGGTTAATGCACACATTAACTTAAGTGTTTGCTATTTGATGAAATATGAACATTTCTCTTTAGTAATTGGATGCGTTTTTCCTCGCCGTTTGCTCGCTCCTTAACGTAAACAATACTCAAGTCTTCGACAGTAAACCCGAAGCAGTGGTACTTCTGAAGACCTCTAAGAGGCCGTTGTGCACACATCTGAAACGAGTCCGTTTTCTCTTGCCTTTTTCGGGTCTTTCCATCCCCAACCCTCTGCAAACATCCCATTGTGTGCATTTCTGTTTCGCCCTTTTCTAGTTCCTGCACGTTTAGACTGTGATCTTTCATATCATCACTGTCAACCATCCTGATGCAAGAAGCGTTGCACTTACAACTATGTGCATCTGAACTTCATCACCGTCCACTGTGTAAGATTCACCGATATTGTTACCGTCATCGTCATCTCCGACATCAGCTACGTCTGGTTTACCTTTATCTAACTCACTCGTCAGTCACAGTCTCTCTTGTCAGATGGCAATTTCTCTCGATCTATGACTAATTATTCGTTACATAACGGGTGATTGGACTTTACAGGATTAGCAAAACATGAAAATTGCGCACATAAATCACAATCAATACAAATGTTTTAGCTTTCATAAAGGTTAAACTCTGATTGAAACATACACGATCTGCGCTACACTCCGCTCGCACACCGATAAGGATTGATTTCTTTTTAGATCATTTAAGAAAATGTTACAATTAATGCCATGTATTAAACAGGTAGATTTATATATCGGATGTATTAAACTTACCTGAAACTGCTCAACTTCGTTCCTCATAATAAAAATATAATAAAAAGTACCGTTCTTAAACTTTGTAAATCTATCGATAGTTTGACGTCATTTCTGCGCACTTTTAAGCGGTGCGTCAAAACATTGTCCGAAGGGTGGTTTTGTCGAGACGTCGCCTATACATTCAAGAAGAGTTATACAGTGTATAACTTTGGATTTTTTAAATGCTCCCTTGATTGTGTTTCACCCGTATTTATATAATACGAGTGTTTAATTATATAACGTGTCTGAACAAACATATTAACACTTGCAAACTTCATTGTATGGAGAAAATAATATTATACTGTATTATGGTATTGTGTTTTATCAGATGAAATGGGGATACCACTAGTGAGAAGTTGTGTAAAATCGGTATACAACCATGAAACAGAGGAATTATTTCAGAGTATCAACTGCAGTCAACATTTACCATTTATATGTGAAGGTAACTTTCACTGCTATGCGTGAATATGTTTTGGTCTGTTAACATGATGGTACGAATGCGGTACAAAAGTTATTGCGTGAGCGATACAATTGTTATAAGATGTGTTAGTAAATAACAAAGGTCTGGATTTATATAAGAGTCATGTAACTAAGTATGCATGAATATAGAGAAATGTAACCAAATATCTAGATACAAAGTCGAGTTATCTGAAAATCTCGCATTTAACTGTTTTAAATATGTTCATGAAAGTAATACACAAAATAATCTATTTTTAATGTGAGTCTAATTTTGAGTTAAACATTTCCATTGTTCCATGTTGCAATCGGCCTGCCGTGTATACTATATATATTAGCTATCTACGGCAGGTTATACACGGCAGAGTGAAGTCATAGGTCAACATTGCTAAAATGCAAATGGCCGCCATTTCTTCTCTCGATTCAAAAGTTTTGCTGATGAATTACCTCACAGCACTTGCTTTATTTGTATTTCGCATGCTTACTATTTTGTTCTATTTGTATCGATAAAAACCTAATAGTTATTAACAGTTTTAATATTTTTAAGGCAGTCATTGTAATACATGCTGATAAAATAGTGTTG
>ENA-OREC01000062-OREC01000062.1-marine-metagenome-genome-assembly--contig:-NODE-62-length-25177-cov-14.245936_pt1 | contig 25177 bp, 16 predicted proteins | sample MGYA00248626_ERZ508543 | MGnify/ENA primary metagenome ERZ508543 (study PRJEB26211, sample SAMN05518279) | marine metagenome | isolation source: Puget Sound, Washington, USA | host: Bankia setacea...
CAATTGGGTTTAAATATCGTTTATTTTCGTTGATGTGATTAATTGTTAGTGGACATGTGCTCTGTGATATACGTGGATTTCTATGAAACAGTTCAAGACAATAAGAACTGTAAATAAATTACACAATGTACTAAGTATTGAAACAAAGTATTTACCTGTATTTCCTCGACAGCTAATTTCCCAGTACTATAGACTGAATGGAGTAAATATGATACACATCGACTTATGGTATACGTATATATATACAACCCAGTATATACCGATAACTGATGTTTCTGATGTATATCAAGGCATGGGAAAGCGACATTATCTGCGGGTGATACGGGATGCCAGAGGGCGATATGTCCAGTTTGCGTATATATGGTCATATTACACGGACAATGTTAAAGGTTGGGGGGATTATCTGATGGTATATCTCACTTGCGATGTGTTAATATACTTGGGAGGTCACGTTGTCACGATGCTACCGATAGTGGTTGCGTCAATTCATGGAATGTCACGAATAAACGCACAGAGGACAGTCCGATATTTTAGACAAATATTGCCAGCGGCAAAATCTATTTTTACTCAGAACTCATTGTGGGACAAATTTATATTCAACACAGGTGATATGCTAACCCTTTTTGAAATTGTTCGTTCTGTCTTCGCAAATATATCTCGTTTTCAGAAGAAGTGTTGGCAACTGATTTGGTGGGATATATTGTATAGGAGGTATAAGGTCTTTTCAGATCATAATGTCATATAGCGCCAAACTAAGCATTTACGCCAACAGTCTATTCAATTGTTTTGATTGTAAGCACTTACGTTTGAGAACACACTTTGAAAATACTGATGTTGATTTATATGTTGGAACAATGTATACAAAGCGAATTACAAATCATTAAAAACAACTTTAAAACATATATAGACACGAGGTATTTCTGCGGTTATTGAAAATATTAGAGACATTCATTAGAAGTAAATTATTATTTTTCTTGTTCACAAGGTTGTCTTAAGTAAATATGATATGTAGGTGAGCATTGCCCATAGTGCTTTCAGTATCAATGTAAAATGTTGTTTTTGTGGGTCAACATTGTTGTGTTTGTTTTGCCTTAGTTGAGTACACTAGTTTTTGACCAGTTTTTTGCAAACTGGTTCTTTATCTTAAACAAACACTTGAACAAATAAAATAACCAGGGAAAACAAAGGTCAACCATAAACCACATACTGTAGGCTCGACTGAACACCGACGTAATGGCCAGTTATAATCGCCATGGATTTGAACCGTAGGCAAGGTGCGTGTTTAATGAGCAGAAATGGTCAATATCATGCAGCGATATAATGATAACCTATATTTAAGTGTTCATCGATGGTAGATTCTGATAACGATTCGCTGTCTCATGTATGTATTAACACTCGTTCACACAGATACATGTACAGATAAATGTATAAATATCGAAATATGAATAATCACATTGACGAGTATAGTTATAAACCAAATAACAATGAATAATAATAATAAATAAATTGTATTTGATAATAATAGAAATGATGATAATATATGTATTTTATAATTGTCACTGTCGTTCAAGAAATGATAACTACAGTACATGGATGTTAGTTAATATCATTATTATTATTATAACTAGCATTATCATAAAAAAATTGTTTTATTATAATTATTGATAATGATTTGATTGAAAGTAGTTTAAATATATAACATTTATTGATATACTTTTAATTAATTGTTTTTATACAATTATATACGAATAAGTCTTGTCTTTGTTAATTTTGATGTTGTTCAACTGTTAATGTTGGTATTTGCATTCAGGTGCATATATCGGCTAATAACAATTATATCAGTAAACTGAACGTATCGTTACAATACCTGAATAAGTGTCTGTTGTTTCCTTCTGGCCAGTAACACGTATTACCATGTTACGTGACTGCATTCGCTCTTATATAAGTCCTGCATCCGTTACAGTGTACGCAAATAGTACAACCCAACCCTGCAACACTTTTCAATATACTTATCAAATTAAGGCCCATGTTTTATAAGGCTATTGTTGGTTTATCGTTATACAAAGCCACACAGCCCGTCGAGGCCCGTCAATCTTTACACGGTCAAAAAGACACTGACGTACATTTTTATATTTCCCCATTAAGGTGTGAGTAGAAAGTTATACCCGTAAATCTGAAAACAGTGAATTAAAATTTAAATGAGTTTACAAATGGTTAATATTATACAGCGTGTCATATTTAAAAGGTTTACTAACCGCTATTTTAACTATCTTAAGGTAAACCCTACAGTAACTAAATGTGTAATAGGAAAGTAATAATTCAACCGTTTTTGTTGCGTCACTTAGTTGTATAAGCTATATTTACCTTTTATAGCTTTTGTGCAATAGTGTAAATTATCTTTTCAACCCTTAAATGCTGATTTGCATATTTATTTGTTATACCTTGTAAAATTAACTAGGTTCGGCCCTATGGCAGATTTCTACAAGGGTTCACATTGATGCAGAACGTATTGACTATTTACGGTAATATTTTGAGTTTGAGTTTGAGGTAAACTAAATGTGATTCACTTTGTGTTTTGTTAAAATAAATAGCAACGGGGAGTCTTTGGATACAGGAGTAGTTGTTGACCTGATAGAGTTATCTCTCCTACCCCGATGGAGTATACCAATTATGTAAAGTTTTATTTCATCATATACATAGTTAATTTAAGATTTGACATTTTATAAAAAAACGCACACATTAAACATACAATAACATAAGTGCTTTTGTTTGGTTTCCAATTAAAATGCAACTCAAATGAGTTAAAATATACATTACGTAATACCGTCGATCATCAACATGTTTCACTTTCTAAACTATACGATGACTATTCATCATGCAGCGAGTGTACGTTGTATAATGCAATGCGTGGGGAAACAACCGAAACATATGGATAATTCCACCTACGCTGTTTCACTTGACGTGCTTGCATGTTTATTGTATCCTGTAAACTGTGCATTTTGGTTTCAGCATTTTGGCTTTTGGTGTCATGGTTAATACCATCCCTGACACATTTCGGTAATTTTAATTTCATCTTAATTATGCAAAACTAATTTTCGTTTGGTGGGTTAATATTCCACATGTGATGCGTGAGTGTAAAAGTAGTATTGTATGTACATTATTAAAAAACGATTCAAGACACTCATATTTAGTAGCGGTAAAACTATATCTTCATAAATCGTGGGTGCATTTGTATAATTTGAGAGGAAATGATAATTAAAGCAAAGCCATCTTTGTTTCGTTCCACTTTATTTAAACTATTTTGGGCAGCAAAAACATAGTTGACACGGTTTAAGAAAAGCAAAGATCTTCGTCAATCATTAACTGATGCGACGCGTTGGTCAGTCGAAATATACAAGTCATGCCTCCTTAACCCCTTAAAGCACACACACGCACGTACGCACGCACGCGAGCACGTACGCTCGCACACACATACACACACAAAAACGCACATACACGCACGCACACACACACACACACACACATACACACACAAAAACGCACATACACGCATACTTTAAATCAATCACCCGTGTCTAAAAACAAACTCACTAACTTGATTATTTAATGTATTGCTATTGTATACAAACATTGACCAGACATTCGTGAATTAATTACACGGACTGTTGAAAAAGGTGTTGACTGTCATGTGATTAAAAACAGAGTATAGAACATGTGTCCATTACATATAAACATGTAACACCTTTTTTGTAATGCATCGGTCCATGCAATCTATTCGAGGGCCAATGTTCTTATACAATATATATTTAACGTTAATACGTTAATGTTAAACATAAAAGTATATACGGGATACACACTTTCCTATATCTACTAGATCATATAAGATAATACCACTGTTCAGTTAAGTGTACCGGCTGTCATATATTCCAGTATTTGGCTACCGACACACGATGTTCTTATCTTCAAAACAATCCATTAACTGCGGGACATATACGCAGTGTACAAACTCACATACGGTCACTGCAGAACACAGAATACTCTTCGATTGTTAGGAGATGTTCTTGCACGTGCAATAGCCTGGTAATTCAAATATATCAAACGTGAAACCCTGCACATCGTCCAGTACAAGAATAGACACTACCTTCCCTTCCAGCACGCATTGACCCTTGCAATCACCTTTCTTACTGAAAATAGAGAGCCATAGTACAGAATCAACCTTCAACATAAATATTAAGTCATCCTTAATTGGCAAAAACGCATTTATTAGGTATATGAAGTAAATGATGTCTTTTTTACAGCTATTGTCGTCTGCCTGCATTTTCGTCCCGAACCTTCCCTGTGTACTATTCAGACTTTTTTGTTTCAATACTAATGTTCCTTTCAAACGGCTGCATAGGCACTATTGCAATTCTAATATCATTTATGGGGAACATTTTGCGCTAGATGATTGTGTGCAATACATGAATTTAGGATCTGACATGAGTTGTCATTTCGTATAAAATTGAATAAACCAAATTCAGAACAAAATGAAAAGGTTCTGGCGGTTAAATGACGTCAGTTGTAAAAGGTTGTTTTTACTTACTGGACGAAGTCATTTTCAAAATGTTAAATACATATACAATAGTCTTATGAAGCAAGCGTGTGTACGTGTTAGCCTGTTTGTTTACAGTATTTGTATTAACTACTACATTATAACTTATGTTTACCATACATCCTGGTTTACATAAATTGTATGAATTGTATTGGTTTCCTCATATCATATGTACATATGCTGAGGGTATTGAATAAACTTGAAACAAGCCATACAAACAAATTTATAACGGCCAAATGATGTCATTTTGCTCTGGGTTTTTTCATTAAGCAGATGACGTCATTTTCAACGTATATAACACGTATAAAACGTTTTAAATATGACAATAATGGAAGTGGTAATTATTCCATGTGAACAAAAAAACGTCAAACCTTAGAAAAAAAGTTCAAGTATTGTTCTTGAAAATTTGATTATACAAACACCAATAACAACCCCAAATACAACTGTATATGTTCGGTCGTTCCTGGAGTGGTGTACATCTTCGATATTGAAATGACTTTGTGACACTTACACACAGTCGGCGTGGGGTATATACTGGTAGGCTGGGGGATCGTTGTCTATGAGATGTATAACACTCTTAATGTCACCATATACATTGGTCATTGTTGTATTTGAAATATGGTTGAAGCGACTGAAAATATAGAGATGAAAATATAACGACAAAATGCTCAGTATGTATTGTTCTAGTAAACATATGACTTCATATAGGTATGCCGTTAATAGCCTTGAAGTGTAGCCATACATTGGTCTATAAATTGTTTCGTAGTGTCTAACCTATTTTTTCACCCAATCAGATTTGTTTGATTGCGCTCGCGCCCTTCGGCATCTTAATATCGTGAAGAAACTGACAAATGTACTCTAATTATTACATACTGGTTTCTGCCAACAGTTTAACCCATTACTCGCTAACATGCCATCGTGGTTACAGGAATATACCTAAATATCTTTGCATGTTAACATTACTTAAGGTGTATTCTATTTATAGATTAAGCAATTTTGTATTGTAAACGCTTGTTAATTTGAAGAGTAAAATATATATTTCTGTAACGTTAACAATGTTAAATGATCAATTAAAAAACAACTCTAACTTCCAATAGATTACATAGTGCAAACCTTTGTTTGTATCGCCTATAATTGGAAACACTTGTAATAATGCACAAATCGTATTATATACTATATGTGTGCGCTATGTTTTGTCCTGTTATGAAGCGGTCATTGTCTCGTCTTTAACTTGATAAAAAACACTTGTGAATATACAGTGAACAGTTATCACATTACTTTATATACTTAAGCCTACATAATAACGACATTAGGTAAAAGCCTGTTATCAGCACCACCCTCACACCAGTCATAGCCGTAACAACCAACTGGACCTATTGCGTGAACATACTTTAATAAGACATAGAGTGCGTCTGCTATGACAGGATTGTTTGTATTGCTCGATTGTTTGAACTTGCACAGCGGCCCAAAGTTTACATATATGATTGATGAATTATTTGATGCAGTTGTGAATGCAATAAAACGTTTGTCCTGCCTTTTTGTTCAAGGTGAACTCGTGTTAAGTCCATCACGCAGTTGAAAACAGAAAAAGTCGGTACGTTATTTGTTTAATTGGATTTTTTGTGTGATAGTTTATGCTTTTTTGTGATAATTTGTTCAGATTTGTATGATAGTTTGTAAAGATGTTTCTATAGATTAATCTAGCGGTACACCTATATCCGGATAGACATGACCAAGCCCTTTCAACTATACCCGATAACTAGGTCACGATGTTATTAATCTATGCACAGTCATGAATATCTTTATATTTTCAATTAGAGTGCATACTAGGTTTTGTGAGACACTTATTTTAAAGCAAACTTAACGTATCAATATAGAAAAGAAAGAGTCTGCTGGGGAGGAAATAATGTGCTAAACCAATAGAGAAATCAAACGTTAAACTACTTTATATTCATTTATTCTACGCGCGAATTGTTTTATATATATATATATATTAAAATTAAACTCACACTTATGAAGGTCGATATATATTTTAGACTCCTTCTTGCTAAGTGTAAATTGTTTATAGACGTAAGCACTTGATCGTGTCCTATACATCAGACTATTTTGAAATATATCGGATAAATGTAACATGATAACCCGATTGTCTTGCTCGAACATACGTATATATAAAACATATTTGTATCCGTTTGACCTACATTATTGTTAGCGGATAAAATTAAGAAATTAACAAACCAAAGGTACTATGCCTATGTGTTACATGCATATTTTAACATAAACAATGTACTTTATAGTTTAACAATATACACTTATAATGTTTATCAGTGTACTCGGACGACAGTTTTGAACAAACGAGTTTATGGGATTGAACAACATTTCTAACACTACAAACAAATAATTACAATATGAATACAACCCGCGCTTTTACATAATACACATCACTTGAATACTGTTTTGTAATACGAAACAATACACATTAAATTTAGGTAATAACAACCTTGAGCAGCACATCGCTCCGTTATCCGAGTATGTTACAACTTCCGGTTCTGTAGCGTCCGGTTCTGTGGAGGAGGCGTCAGTCACGTTGACGAATGTATCACTTTTAGCTGTATCACTGTTAGAGAGCTTCTCAATGGTACGAATCTGTTGCATTGTCAAAAGCAATCCACGGAACATTGTTTGTACTTCGGTGTAACTGAAAACGTTTAATAACATAACGTAGGTGAGACGCCATTCTTAAAGATATAATGATGTGTATGAAGCAAAACAATAAATCAAGATGACAAATAACTACAACCAAACACGTTTTAGTTTTCCAAAATGCTGTTCAAGGTACTGTAAATGTTTCAAATTGCGATAGCTCGCTTGCAATCGTGTTCAAATGTATGTGTAAAAGCTGTGGAAGATGTATATTTGCATAGATAAAGTGTTGCAATTAATAAATGTAAAGTATGTTGTATGACGATGTACTTTTGTACAAGTCCTTCTAAGTAAACTTGATAAACTTGGATACTAGGACGTGTTGTGAAAAATAAACTATCAATAGTGATAATAGAACTAATACTTTGCTTCAATTCAACCTAATCAGACGCATGCATTACCTTCTTTAACATTCAAACTGTGTTAAGATTAGGTTGAATAAGTAAATGGCCACACTGTTACTATAGGGCATGTACCCACCTATATGAGCCACATTTTCCATCGTAACATGCTATTCCTGTTGGTGATTCCGTGCTGTTGTCTGCTGTCCCTGGCTTGGGAAGGTGCATTTGCGACACTACGTCACATAAGCAGCATGAAAATATAACTATGATAACATGGGCTAATATTGTGTGTTGTGAATTGAGCGATTGTAACATTGTACAACGTGCTGATTTTCAGTGATATAACTTCGACCAAGCACACGATATGTAGTAACACAAACCCACTGTAACTGACTTTATGAAATGGATTTTAAAGTTCGCTGTATGTTCGTTTACAACGCATGAACAAGTAACACTCTTTAAAGCAAAGTAGGACGCAATTTAACTAACCAATCAAAATAACGTTCGTATTTCCGACTATTCGTTATTGTTCTATTGTAAGTCCTCCATAGAATGAAACTTGCACCGCCCAACATAAATTTAGTTAACTGTTTCTATTAATTCCACCCACATACTGCAGTATTGAATTTGCTTTTGTCATGAACCAAGCTGTTGCACTGTTTTATCATTCCTTTGTTCCTTCCACATTTAATGTATGTACAGTACTATTGTGAAGACACGCATTCAGTATATGAATGAAACACCCATTATCCATGGAGCATAAATGTGACATTGGAAACGTTGATGATACCATGATTCCATTTTCTATAAATCATTCAACATTTTAATTATAGGACTTTCGGATGAACAGTTATTTATTGAGTTGTAAATCCAGATTTGGGGAATTTAGCCAACGGACGATTTTGATTGGTCACGCCTTCATTTATCAAGGACTTACAACCGTCCTGAATTAGTGAGCCCTTGAGAAGTATCTTAAATCAGTCCAGTATGCAAGCAGCTGACGTCACACATAGCCCCGAATGATTTGTTGATCTCAAACTATATTCCATCAAAGTAAATCACTGTTTTTGAAGAGAGCCGTTCTTGTCAAGATACGAGACGTTCAAAGAGAAATTGATTTGATGTTTGATTTATTAACATGGCTTCAAATGGAACGATTAGTCTTGAGTTCCTTCCCCTTTAACTTTGTTACCAGGACTAATGGAACGATATGTGAGATTTGGTCGACATCACTTGTGAAACGTTATCAACTGTAACGGTATTTGAAGACTGATTTGAAGACCCAATGTTCCAAATATTCACTTAGAGTATATGCTGTACATAGTATTGTTGTATTGTTTCAGAACGAAATCCCATCCACATTGAAATCGCAATTAAATAAGCAATGGATTTTCATTACACAGAGAGTTTCGTTACGGTTTGCATGGTTACCCTCAACAACTCAATCCTATTAACCAATCAAAGAATCGCCTTTACCAACATGTCAACGTAGGTAGCACGTTTTATTCCATTGCAAAACAATGAGGATCCCTTAAACAACATATCGCAGAGGTTTGGTTATGCTTTGTCGACCACTAAACTGTGTCTGAGGCAGGAGTTGTATCAGTTTGTGTTGGTGATGCATTTGCACTTACGATTAAGCGTCACGTGAGCTTTATATCATTGTTAAGGTTTTACAGTTATAGTATAATATTCAGTTTACTCGATACCCGCTTCTGAAAATTGCTAGCGCTTTTTAGCAGGTATTTTTTGACGTGGACAGCGGCACTTCAGCAAATCAAGAACTTTGAACCGTGCATGACATTAATACAAACATGTTTTTATCATAGCCATTTACCCATACCCGTTAGTATAACTATTTGGAACCAACAGCAGAGAGTTTGCAACAAAATCACGTTTATACATAAATTGTACATGGCAAAACAATATTTTTATAGAATAAAACACGTTTACATATCACACACAGTTTTACACACTGTTAAATATAGTAACAATTGTATTATTGTTACATTACCAGTTAACCGAGAGGTACATACATAGTGCAATTGGAACTTTCTTACAAGTAGTGAATATCACAATAATACGTTTACATTGTTTAATGCAAACTGCACGATGGTTATTCACAACACGCCTTCACCATGTGTAACATTTGACAGCCTAATTCATTGGATATAGATAACCCGCCATATCAACATGTCATAACATAGGCATACACTATGCTGTAGATCTATGTTCAAGTATGTATTCTCTGTGTGCTGATATTCTTTGAAGCCGGCTATTCAAAGATGTTTGCAAGTTCGTCATGGACAATGGAAGAAGATAACCGGATATAAATTGGTACAGGTAAAACATACTTTACACTTTGCATTGACACATGATGTTAGATGTTGAGATCATTGACAGAGATTGCCCGTTGTCCGACATTATTCCTGTGACTACAAATGATAGTTAATGAAATGCAGGAACACACGATGACAACTTGTTTTCATTACATAGTCTAACTGCTCTATTACCGTACTAGAAGAGATGAGCACAATCTCTTTAAACGTATACTGATAATAAACTAGACAAAACAAAGGGTAACACAACGGAACGTACTATTTACACGATACAATAAGTATACTGAGTTTGTATAGTGATACTTTGTAAATTGTCAGATATACATTATATGTGTGTACGCTATAACGCAAACCATTCCAGATTTCAAGTGAGTTTCATCCAAATTGAAAAAGAAGCTACTGTGAACCTCGACATACTACAGCACAATACTAACTAACACGTTTGATGTCAAACACGTCCGCATTGTCATGGATGGCTCGGTAACAACAAACAGCAGTGTCTATGATTACCATCGGAAGCCGTTTTCGTCCGCAGTATTAAACGACCATCCGTATAATGAACGAACACATCTGGTATAGGTTCACTGATTTGTAGAACTTGGCTGAACCCAGAGGAATATTACTCTGTAGTCATTGTCGGTAGATGGACATTCTTGCAAATACAGTAGGCAGGTATATCAAACTCGTCAAACTTGTACTTAAGATCACCGTCTAACACGAGGAAGGTCATTGTAACTAATGCTTGTTTACACACACCCGCACACGCTCCTCGTTCCCTGAAATACACACACAACCATTTAACTAAAGATCAATGTATTCATATTGGGTAAAAGTAATATGTAGTAAACTTTAAACCTTATAGGTTATTGACCGTGTATGATGATATCATAACTATTAATGACGGTTTCCAGTGACGCTAAGTCTCTCGATTCAAATCTTACGGAGGCGAGTTTGGGTTACACATGTTTTGCTAGTGTTTTCTGCATCACTATACACTTTTGAATTGTCTAAAGCTTTCGATAAATGCATTTTGTTCATACAAATTATAATTGAAAACTACTGAACTAGCGCTGACAATAAAGTAAAGCAGTTCTCGGACAGTTACGCACGAAGTTTAAAAATCTACTTCACACTTTAAATTCGGATGTAATTCATATTCTGATTGATTCTTTATCCTATTCTCCAATTATTTTACACGATTTGTTAACGTTTCATATACATTTCATCTCTAATGCATCTGGTTTTGGCCATGTGTGATGCTAGCAAAGTGTATATTCCTCTTTGCTCAAAAGTTAACTCGTGTCAAATCGTTAAACAAAACTCCTTCAACATGTACACTAGAATTCGGGATGAAGGGAAAACATATCGGAATACGTTTCCATGTCGCGGCGAAAGAGTCAAGTACGAATATCCCTCTCAACGCCTGTGTTTTGACAACTAGGTCGTGTACACAATTCGCAAACATTGAAAATTGGCCTCTGTATAATATGCGGAACAGAAGCTCGTTCCTATCTACGATCATGATCCATGCTTGACAGCGGTCAATATCGTAGAATCATGACAACTTATCGTAACGCATTTTATAGGGGACAATATCAAAATACGCATAACACAATGATATAATTAATGAGTGCAATGCCAAACGAATCTATATAATACTCTAGAAGATTAAATATGAGTCCCTTAAAAAGCTAGTGTAAAAAAGGAAGTGTCGTGGTAACTAAACACACTTTTAGTAATCAATTTATTGTTCCTTAGATATGTATTCTTTCACAGGTAATGTCGGTTTATGAATACCTATCTGTAATGTCAATACTAAAGTAACTTGTTCACCTACTTGCAACTCGCAAGCGGAATGAATTGCGATCTGGGATTTTTTTCTTGGACAAGATGTATAAGCGTCTTATATTCTCCATGTATGTTCTTTAAACGCGACGCCTGATAATGCGACACATACCTGTAACATAGAACAACACGCTAAAACTCCGTTTTTTTTTCGATAACAACAACAACAACAGCACATCATTGATAGCACTATTAACGTTAATAGCTAGAACCAAAGATGAACACGTGGTACAAATAAAGTGATACATTAAATGCTTAGATGTACACTCCCGTCCCAACTCATCTTGAATTTATGTAATACAATCGATTAAAATATATACTTGTTCTATCTAGCTTGTAACTTTCTACCGCTAATTTAATGTTATATATAAGCAATGTCTTATGTATAAATGCCAGTAGATATGTTGACACTAAAGTAGTGATTTTAGAAATGATAGTGAACATCATTGTGTATTTGAAGTCAAAGGCAATATTAAACGCCCTAGTACTGGTTCTTACCCAGGACAGCATGTTCCAATCTCTCCAGCCATAAGTTCTACTTGCTGGTAAGTCTTTGTTCTCTGGAAGTTTTCGGTTTCCGTCATGTTTTGAATCTCGTCTCTACTGTGAAATAGCCCTCTAAACTTGTCCTGTAGGAATTCGTAACTGTCAGAATATAAAAGGTGATACTGTCTTACGAACTACTCATTATAGATAAAAAAAAGACCTGGTCGAATCGACATACAATACAAGTATGGATACACGGTTAACTTCATTGTCGTTTTATTTGTTTTGCGAAGATATAAACGTTATTAATAGCCGCAGTAATGCTAATGGCGATGGTGTCAAGCCCAAAGCTGATACGCTAATGCCGCGAAGTCCAATGGGAGATAAAGCTTAGTATACCGATTTCTCTCCAACGAATATATACAACTTATCAATGGTCAGTGATATAACATAACTATTTGTAGCAAACATAAATATTCAAACAAATGTTAGCCAAGTCGGAGAAAGAGGTCCTTGAATGTAGAAATAAAACTGACAGCTTTAAACCTTCATTTCATGCCCTCGTTACATAGGATAATGAACTTCTTTAACATGTCACCCTTACCCTACTTGTGTAGTACATGTAAGTCGATGGCAATTCATTGTATAACTTTGAAGGGAAGATGTCATTGCTCGAATATCAGACGAAACACGCTATCATGGCACCATAGGTTACCCGGATGAAGAGTTGTATCCGGCCAGAGACACACTCTTACCCACTATCATATTATGTTTACCGTTGAATAAAATCTAACTCTAAATACAGGGGAACTGACAACGGAAAGATAAACAAGGAACCAAATATGTTGAAATATCCAAATAAATTTCCTGGTTGTAAGCTAAATAACGTTGTTGGTCGTGAATTAACATAATCTCAGGTTAGCATCGGCGCTTGTATACTTGCTACGTTACGCTCACGTACACTAACAACATACCGTATCAGTAACAGATTAAGAAGATTGAAAGTGTCCGATTGTTTGCATTGTTAATTATTCGTAACACACAGTACAGATCTCTAACAGTACACGGACCGAATGGAAGGTTATGTTAAACAGCAACAATACAAAGCGAACATGGCTATAAATTTGAACTCTTGTATCGTAAATATGCATTTAACTTCCGGTATATTTGAACGCGTTGCAAACAATCGTGATAATGCTATCCATGTTCAAAGTGTTCAAATCATCAAACAATAGCTCTTGCAGATGGCATATTTACACAAAAATTGTAATACATCAAACCACAAATCATCTGAGCTATAGTATACATCATGTGATATCGATACTATACAAAACATATACAGCATTACGCATGTAAGGTTTTATTTTAGTGTTTGGTCAACTGAAGATATGTAAGGTGATATATTAACCTTGGCCGTAATCTAGACCGTTAAGGTTATTTTAATCGGTTTATTATTTCAAGGAAACAATAGCAAAGCTTACTTCATTGACACTGTTAGTAACATCATGTATATAATATTAATATAATTACATTGAAGTACAAAAATACACACGAAAATACTACCGGTTGTAGTTTGGTTTTGGTTGATGTATTTTGTGATTTCTTGACTGACATATTTTTTAAATTATTTAGTTACAATGTAAGCAACATTCTGAACAATGATTTTAATACAACACTAATACTTTTAAATCCTATGTTTACACCGACAGCGTTATCAACCTTAGTGACTTTCCATCTTTTTTTCTTAATGATACATGTAAGCATAGTTTCAATTAATTGACCTTTCTTAAACAGTTAACAGTTTTACAAATTTTGGTAACGATTTGGTAACGTAGGTTTGGTTACACTATGTCCTACCTAAGTTTTCCACAAAATCCTCGATAACATCCTTTTTTGTAAGTATAGTGAACACCATTCCCCAGTCGTTTACACTCACTCACGTTCACATACACACTCAAGATAAATGGAAACACTAAAGACACCAGCCTCATACTGATCTCAAACATTAATAAATTGCTAGTGTGGCAAAATAGTGTTCAACCCATTACAACAATTCGGTTGAAAGTGACATGATTTCTGTATAAAGTTACCAGCTGTTGATATCCGACACCTGGTAAGGAATGTAATACTACTTTGTCCTGGTTTCTAGTGTTTGGACGGATATGTCATACCTGTAATGTTAGATCGTGTAGCTTTACAGTGCTAAATTAACGGAAGCATTGTATAAATTACGTTTTAAACAAAATACAGAGATTTCATCACGTGACGTTAATACCTATTTATAAGGGTTACTGGTCAAGAGTGCTCATTTGTTGCTGGTCAGTTAAAGTTGGAGGAGGTTAGGAGTAACCTGATGTTTTCGATATATGTATTTTCTCTTAAAACAGCAGGAAAGAAAACTCATTAGCGGTATGTGGCCCAATCAAAAAATCATGCTCGGATTACTTATTAAGTATTTGTTATTTTCTTCCCATAAAACCCAACAACAGCAATAAAACTGTTACAGAGTTGAACGACATGTGTAGAACGCCACATGTATGCATGAACTGAGTATTAAACAGTGTGCGTACATTGCGTGATTGTGATCGTAACAATGTCTTTGTCAACCGTTCGATCTCCTGATATTTTAACATACAAAGTGTCCTTGTTTCTTACGCTATATTGTTTTTCGGTGTTGTACTTTAAATATCTGCGACGATTCGACCAGATACAATAATGTCTTTTATTCGCACTCTCCATAACATTACAATATACTTTTCACAGCTATTTAAATTGATAGTATAACACGATTTTAGATATTCACGACTTTATTCAGAACAAAGTTAGCTATATGTACATAGTAAATTACATAATCATACTAGTTCCCAAACTGATATATCAGCCACTGTATACAATTAATAACGTGTATAATATTATAATAACGTATGATACACTTATTAATGATCATGTATAATGAATAAAATAACACGACATGATGTGAGTACAACGTGTCAACAAGCTGTATCAGAGCTTACTGTTCTGTACGGATACATGTCAACAAACTAGTGAGATGTTAATTCTCTAACGCAAGCCCAAACTAAAGCCTTTGTGTATTGACGTATAGAAATATGTCATCACAATCAGTTTAGCATATATGAATTCTTGTATACGTTGGTAGGCGAATATACTGCTTCAATTTCAACTATTTTGATATATATATATTAAAATGCAATTCCAAGTATCAAAGCCTGGTTGTTCATGTGTCAGTCGATGTTATGTATATTCTTACATGCACAATACGTGGGAATCTCAAAGTCATCAAATATGTATTGTTGGCGTTGGTCTAGGACTAAAAACGTCATCAGAACTGTAGTCATTCTGCAGATACCATTACAGCTTCCTTTGTGTCTGAAAAATAACACCACAGAAAAACAATAGGTCAATAACAAGATGCAAAATATAAAATGTGTTTGGAAATGTGACAGGCAATTTCAACTAAACGTGTGGGATAGACTAATATAGTACCCTTAACAAAGTGTTTGGCTGATTATAGGTTGTAAGGAGCCATCACTGTTTCAGGGATCATTTTCTTAAATTCAATTTCAGGACAAAGATCAATCTCTACTATATAAATTAAATTGGTTTCATCAGATGGCAAACTGTTAACAAAACGATGGAAGTGGAGCACATTTTATTTACTAATTCACCAGTAAGAAACAAAGAATAACTACGTGTCCAGAAACACTTGGCATTGTCTTTTCTCATTTTCATTTGACAATAACATAACTACATTGACGCATATTATATTCTTGTATTTACACATGATTAGGTTTTTGCTATGCAGTAATATATCACAATTGTACTTGATGTACGTTCATGATTTATTAAAAAAAAGAGAATTTTGAACATAAGTGTTCTCTGAAATAAGTACAGAATACATGGTACCTCCGGGCAATGGAATGCTGACGATTTCTTTTGATGAGTACATTTTGTAAGTTTGGTATGTTAAAGAAAACAAAATGCAGACAAACACAACGTACACGCACATAGCCATGGGAATGTACTGGAACATGGGCGTGGATTTGCCTCGAAGCTGTACGAGTGTTCTAGCCTTACCATGGATGTTTGTAAGTGTCTTTAGTGGTACATTTCTAACAATCCTGAAGAAAGAAAACACGATAGTGAGACAAACGTTACCTATAGGTGATTTTGTGAACACGTTTCCTGCTTAAAAAGATCATGGATGACTATAAAAAGTATCGTTTTGTGCAGATAGTTATGAAATCTCTCGAATTTTCCGAGTTTTTCCCCTAGCCTGATGTGTGGTCATTGAACATCATCGAAGGAGTTAAATACCAGTATATTCACGTTTATATCGTTTTGGGGCGTCTGGATTTGAAAGAAAGAAGGCGGGATTGTTTTGATCGCAGCTTCCGGCAAACGTAAACGATCATCAATACAATTATAAGATTACAATTATGACGTTTAAAAGCCCTACTTATTCGTTATGAAGTCGTGCCAAACATACCGTTATCTGTCAAAGATCATGTCTCTCTTACTATACATGTATTCGAATAGCAACTTTGTAATGTCGGAAACATACGAGAGGAATTAAATAAAAAGCAAATCGCTCACGCCTTAACCATAGGCAACCAAAACTATGCTATTTTTGAATAAATTGTCTACAAAAACACAAACTATTATCACATTGTATGCGTATATTTCTTCTCACATTTGATTAAATTCGTATTGCACAACCTGTGTCAAACAATTATGCATTCGACTGACCGTGAAAAAATTCATAACATCTCCGTAAGTAACCAGCTTGTTTGCATAACAACCGTCAACGACTGAACATATAATACCTGAACATAGGAATACTAGTCATCGAGAGTGAATATTCTTTTAATGTAACCTTTAAACTATCGGCAAAATGTTTTACTGAGAAATTAAAGTTGATTAATGGTTGCTATGGTAATAGAAACATGAAATGGCTCAAGTTCCTAAATTGTACACAAAAGTAGCTTTTGGGTCAAAATTGTTCGGTGTTTGTGCCTATATATCAATAAACATTGCACTTACACAAATAAGTGATATTAGAGTAAATAAGTATATTATTCAAAGAAAAAATGAAATTGGGTAGAATTGTGTATATATATATATATATTGGTGGCAGCTAACCAAAACCATTGTATTTCTGAATCAATTTTGTACAAAAAACAACAACTAAATAGTGTATGTGTTCAGCTGAAGGTGATTCAGATGACTACGCAAAAAAGATGGTTGCCATTGAGATTGTATGAGTATTTTCTAACTCGGTTAAGTGCATTGTTATTTGACAAAGGTTGTACAGGACCATTAATAAAAAAATAATCTACACAATTTATTCAAAAATAGCATAATTTTGGTTGCCTGCCAACAATTTATATTCAAGAGTTTCAAAGTTATATGTTTAGACTATTTTCTCGAAATGACCAGTTTTCTTAATTTTCATAGTATAGTTTGTGTTGTAATATCTTATTTTGCAAAATTGAACAGACAAGATTGGCCACTTTCTATGGTTACCATAATTTGACTGCTAATACATCTTTATTTTTTTCAATTTGTCTTATTTTTTTGTTTTATAGCATTTTTAGCCATAAAGGAACATTTTAAGCCAGCTTTTTTCACATTCAATCGATATGTTGTGTGGAGCTCCATGCTTATTGGCAAATCCTCTTAATAAATTATTGGTTAAAACACGTATAAACAAGACTTGCCATTGTTTATATAATACTTCTAAAGATAAACAATACATATATATATATCCTACCTTGGACAACAGATACCACGCACGTCATTCATAGGAATCAGTCTAGACGATGCCAATGTGCCTCTATTGTTATCTTTATTGAGAAGGTGGTCGATTTCTGTCTCGTTAAAAAATATGCCTTGGAATGTCTTCTGAAAAAACTCATAACTGAAATTGATAAGCATACTACATTATAATATGCCAATGATTAGAGTACATATTTTGAGTATTTGATGATCGAAGAATATAAAACAATAGTGTAACTGGAAATTGGGTACAATATAAAGCTAGATACTGGCATCATTGTTTGAAGTAAAACAAGGTCTAGGAAACGAATCGTTTTAATTATAGAAATATGCCAAATAAAATTCTCCTGTATTTGATTTAATTCTCGTGTGTAATCTTCTTTCTTTTCCATATTATTATATCGTTCACTGTTTCTCGTCTTCCACAATGTGTTATCGACAAGATAAACGTTTCACTCTGTTAGACTTTGAACTTTACTTACTTTATAACGATTACGATATAAGTTATATAACATCGTATACAAATTTTCGTTGGTACCAAAATACGCGTTTGTATTAGTTCGTGTGGGAGGAAACCAGAGTATTCAGAGGAATCCCGAATGTCCCACTTTGTGTACGCATGCTAATATATTGTATATTTATATTTTTAGACGTCACACATACATCAATGTTGCCAGATTGTAAAATACGGTACTGTAAAAAGTGTGTTCGCTTCCGTCTTGCATTATATTTAATCACAGTTTCGAATAAAAAAGGTTTTTAGTCTGGGAAAGATCTTAAGATTTTAAGGCTAAGGTGGATCTGAGGTATATTGTTTTCTTTTGATTATGATTAAGGATTTACTCAAGGCATAACACCCGGCGGGTACCTTTTTATTACCCTTGAGCAATTCTTGTTATCACCATTTTATTGAGCTTTTTTTGCTTATATTGTTTCACCATAGGGATACTATATTTATGGTTTTGTTTGTCTTTTTGAACCTAAATTTATATCTTAAGATACCCAATTGGATGACGACATTTTTTCATAGGTTTCATATGCATATAAATGTAGTCCTGTAAACTACGTTACTTATTTAAACTCAATAAGTTGACGTTACTAATCACAGTTTATATGATTAATATATACTTTATATACATATCTAAATGTAACCTAGTTTATATTGTACTCTTAATGTGTAAAGATACATATGTACCACATACGTTCTTATTGCAAATGTTTATTACATATTATATATATGTTTGTTACATTTATAAACGTAAAACGAGATGTAGAGAAGAAAAACGTGTAACATTTGAAAAATACTTGAAATGTTTTAATTCAGTATTAAATTAACTATTATTCTGTTGTTAAACTTTCTGATCTAAGACAATTGTAAACGACGTTACTTTATATGTTTGCATGGTTTTACGTTACCCAATTAGAGTGTTAATTGATTTACAAACTTATTCCACAACAATTACGATGACTTTCAATTAAATCAACATCGCATACATATGAATAACTACAATGTACATATGTAGTTGTATATGTTAACGAAAACTTGTCTAATTAACTATAGTTTAGCTATTCAGTTAAAAATTGTTCATATTACAGTCAACATAGATGTCGTCTTACAATAAGGAGATGCTATGCTAAACGGAGGTATGACAGTCAATCATTAAGCTTCAAATGCTTAATGTTTGGAATAGTATGTTAAGATAAGACATTAACAACACATCAAATGTCAGTAAATTAGAAATGAAACTAATGAAATGTTGAACTAATATCCTTTACATCTCTTGGAACTCTTTAAACGCTGCAAGAGAATGAAAGAGCAACGTTCTAATTCACTGATGAACTGTTTTTTTTATTACTGGCATATATAATGCAGTGACATGTACAGAAAATGTTTCCTTGTCATGCCTTTTACACTTTTGGTGTATATACTCCTTGGTCTGATATTCGTTACAACATAGGTAAGCAGATCATGGTACCATCTTTAGCTTGTTATGCATGTGTGCATTCAATTGGGTGTGCACTGTTCTCAGACTCATCATTATCACCTGCTCTGACCTTCTAAAATATTGTAGGCATCATTCTCTTGACTTGGCATCATAAGCGCTTTGGTAAGTATGGCAGTTTCTTGGTAGCTCACATTAGCACCTGGTTGTTCTGTCTGTGCATTTTCCTTTGCGAGCATGTCTGCTTGTTAATTTCCAGGAACTCCGCAATGGGCGAGTATCCACTTCAGTTGTTGCTGAGTAGTTGCAGAGTTTTTGCTAGATGTGGCCATTTGTTGTTGGTCAGGGGTTGTAGAACTGATTGCGCATCTGTGAGAAATACAGCCATGATGATCTTCTGGTTTTGAGTCGACAGCAAGACATGAATGACTGTATTTGTAGTTGCTGTAGTGTCTTCTTGCAGCTGCATGTATTGTCCCAGCCAGCTTACGCATTACGCCAGCTTTTGTCAAGCCTTCCCCTCTACATGGACAATGTGTGGCTTCCATGTGTGCCTCTTGTCAAAAGTCACTCCAAGGTACGGGTATCATGAGTACCTCCCTCCATATATATGACAGTGTACATAATGAACATCCGTGGTCATATATTTCCAAGAGTTTACATATTGCTGAATTGCCCAAGTGTGCCAACACTTCTCTGTGTCTCAATCTGGTCCTAGATTCTTCTTGTGTTTTCTCAACTGGCTGAGTGCTGCTTAAATCTATCTTAGTGTCAGATACTCTGTCATGTGATCCGATGTCATTCTCTGAGTCTTCATCTCTCTCTGTTATTGTCTTGCTTCTCTTTGGTATTCTTTATTGAGTGGAATGTAACTCCCATCTTCAAAGTTGTAAGATAGCATGTTTGCCACTCACCATACCACCGTTATATTTCAAGGTGTTGTAACTATTTGCATCTTCTAGTCATTCAGTTGTTTGACAAGTCTCCAAAGCTTCTGATCATCCCTTTCAATATTCATGTTGCTAGCGTATGCCTGGAGAATTTGGCCCACATTAACAGCACTATTATTGCTTTTCTTAAACTAAGTATATGTCCTTGTGTGAGTGATGTACCTTGTTCATCCCTAAGGTGCAAGAGAAAAAGCCAAAAGTCATCGTGCACAATGGTATGTGTCTGTCGCTACAATATTAACTGCAGTGAAGAGAAAACAGTTAACCAGTGAATTAGATTGTTGCTGTTTCATGCTCTTGTAATGTTGTAAGAGAGTTATAGAAGAGGGTATATAGCTATTAGTTTCATTAGCTTGTCTAGTTTTGTCTTATGTATACATATTATTGTCTTGTTAATACATATTATAACATAACTGAGATATTTGAAGATTAATAATTGACCATGCACGGTAATACTTTTGTAAAGTCTAACATCTTTTCATTATATGACGATGTCTCTATTGAAGGAACCAGGACGTATGTTTTACTGAATAACTTTACTAAGGTTTAGACTACTCTTTAACATACCCAGCTATATTTGTAACTTGTCGTTTTATATGTCTATGAATTAAACATTTTTAATTAAAAACTGAAATGTTGGAGAAATATTTTGAAAAGTTAAAAAACACTGCAATTTGGTAACGTAAAATAATTCAAGTAACGTAGTTTATAATCTTCTTTCCATAGACATAACACTTTTAGTTCATTAGGTTTACCAACAGAACAGTACAGCTTGCCTTTTCACAAATTTGAAACTGCAATTAATACAATAGAAACCATGTTTTAAAGTTACATATTTTACTCTTCACCGATTCCATCTTCGTATTAGAAACGAAAATATACAATAAATATGTAATGGACATTTACAAAAAGAATACAATGTCAACTTGTTTACGTTTAAATATATATTAAGTATTTATAATTCATATGAAATGTTATGATTAACGTAAAATTGTGGAGTTTTACGAGGTAACGTAGTTTACAGAACTACAAACCTACAAAAATAGTCCTCATCCAATTGGGTAACTTTAGATATGAAGTTAGGTTCTAAATTATTAACAATACCTTGAGTATGGTATCCCTGTGGTGGAACAATACAAGCAAAATAAGCAATATCACCATGCTCAGAAAAATGGTGATAACAAATATTGCTAAATGGTAACAAAAAGGTACCCGCCGGATTTTATGTCCTGAGTATACCCTTAATCATTATCAGAAGGGAAATAAGCTATATACCTCAAATCCACGTTCAACCTTGAGCTAGCACAGACTATTTAACTGAAACCTTTCTAAATGTATGTATTGTACTATTAAATCGATATATTTTATATATTTTATATATGTGTTTGTATAAATATATCATATATGTATCTGAATTGAAGTACCACAGAATAAAGCATCATGCCTATGTTTGCTTGATTATATATAAACGTTTGATAAAGACACATTTAATGAAGAATAAAAAATAGATATATATGTCATACTCGTATAAATTCTATGAATAAAATGAGTAAAATGTTCATAGCATGGTGAAGGTATTTAATGTATGTATACGACGATACGTCCATTATACGACGATACGTCACAATATCTGCCTAACACAGTCCTCAAATGATGTAAGCGGACTGTTTTAAAAGTACTGTGTTATCAAAACATCTACACAGAAAAGCATGATAGAAACGTGCACGTGCACAAAGTCATAGGCGACAGTCATAGCGAATAAAGGCCATACTAATGTCGAACGTTAGTTTAAGGTAACCAAAGGAAATCATAGAAACGTAACAAAAGTACTCTAAATGCTTATAATTTACATGTTTTATCATCGAATTTGTTGATTCGTTTTTTTCTGTTAACAGAGTTGCAAGTTACTATCGTGTAAGTCAGACAACTGTACTCGTTCCCAAAGTGACCTCTTACAACCGCTAGAAGCCACTTTAGTGATGACCAACACAAAATGTTGTTGTTCGTCCGCACTAAAGCGGTTTCTAACGGTTGTAAGAGGACATTTTGGAAGAAAAACTCATACGGTATATATTGTTTAAAGCTCTTCTGTAAGTTTCTTTCCAAACACAAACAGTTTTAAACATAAACAGGGTGTAGTCAAGGTATCAAACGCCTATGCAAAATGTTTTACTTGTGGACATAGACTCAATGAAAGTGGAGTTCCAATGTCGTTGATATGCTTTATGTTCAAATACGACAACTTAGGTGGGATTTCAACTCCATGATCCCATTTCAAAAGAACATGGTGACAAATAAACGAATGTAAAAATGGTTGTATGACGTGATGGAACAATACACTTGTGTTATTTGCATCTCAAGCGATTGAAGCTCGAATGACTCAGTTTCAATCATTACCATACGTTTTTATTCAGTTGTGTAATTTAGTTACCTTGGTTGCTTGGTTGTGTAAGAGTTCGCTCCCTTGTGAGTTGGTATTATTATTATGTTTACCAGTTTTATTTTCTTGGGTACCGACGGTTGTGATATATATCTACCTATTCATAAAACAAACGAGAGCAATGCAAGCTTTTAATAATCAAAATCCGCATGCATACTTTCATTAAAAATAGCTATGTATTTTCTCTGTTTAACATGTTAAAATATCTTCGAGCATGGGAGAGAACTCTTGTTAAACCAAACAAAGTTACAGAGTTGTGCTTCAATGGAAAGTATAGCAAAGTCTTTATTGCGTCTTTTAATGTCGCTTATATCGCACAACATACTTTATTTTGTAATTCTCTGAAAGTACACGTGTATTTTTTAATGTAAAGCCCCCAGTTTCGATAAAAGGTTGCTGGTTGCTTTTTGTTCTGCTAACACACAGATCAACATTTCGCTATTCATTTTTGTTTGTCTTTTCGCTATTCATTTACTTCTTCAACTATTGGCTAATCAGATGACTTTAGTTATGTGCGATTTGACACCCGTGACTTCTGTTGCTTTGAACATAAAGGCCAATATGTGCCCTGTAAGTTTATCGACATAGTGTATATGCGAGCTTGCTTGTAACGGTCTTGAATACCTCAGATATTTGAAATTTAATGCTAGCAGTTTTATCACATGAGGAGGGTTACCTGAGACATTAAACATACTCTTTTAGTAACAGTGTATCGTGACATAATCAGTGTACCGTATTAAATAACAGAGAAATGTAGTACTGGCGAGTAAACAAATCGTGATACATATAACTTCACTAATGTATTAATCTCACACCGACTAATAGTTAACGACGGCAGTATATGTTGAATGCTAGAGCATTTCGTCTTCTTCTTTGCGATCACGTATGTCTACCAGTCACCCGGGCCACATCGATTTAATAAAAAAGTGTTTTAAGAACTCTAATAAATAAAAACATTATAAAAGCATGCAGTTATTACTTCTTAATGTTTAGTAACTGTAGAATGTCAAAAAAGTTAATACAGTTGAATAATCCTGAACGTGCGTTAATACTCAATGGGGAAAATGTAAAGCCGACTGAGATTGATCGTGTTTAAATGAAGGTCACTATTTATTGTACATTGACAGTTCCTTCCATTTCTATCCAACATTGTATACATTTTAGTTCAACGTTCTCAGTGGGCCAATTAATGTTAAGTAGTTATTACCACTTTCCTTGTATATATCATATCCACACTTAATGGTTTAATTGAAAGCTAATGTTGATATTCTGATCACACGTTGTTATACGACTGTGTAGTTATGAATACAATAATTTTCCAAATATGTGTATGCAGCCTTCCTTGATGCAATCATCAATGTTTGGACACACTTGCGATTTCAAGATGTTTTGGTCACAATGTAGTAAGGGAAATGCAATATAGAAACACGATACAAGTGTACCAAACCATATGCATTGACATTATTGGACCTGACAATGTAGGTTTGAACGAGATAACGTCTCTGTTATTTAAGGAATAAAACGCGGTAATAAATCACGTGTACGAGTTCGGTGCGTAAGAATTAAATCACGAGTGCACTAGCATCAGAACGAGTACCCGTGATTTATTACCGCGTTAAATCACGGGTACAGATGTTTTATTTCGATTCTAAAACATGTGTACCTGTTTTAAAAATATCCAGTCCGGAACTAGCTTTTTAGAAAGCGGATGTTGACAGGATGACGTTTGGTCGGCTGTTCCTT
>ENA-OREC01000063-OREC01000063.1-marine-metagenome-genome-assembly--contig:-NODE-63-length-25030-cov-13.214684_pt1 | contig 25030 bp, 8 predicted proteins | sample MGYA00248626_ERZ508543 | MGnify/ENA primary metagenome ERZ508543 (study PRJEB26211, sample SAMN05518279) | marine metagenome | isolation source: Puget Sound, Washington, USA | host: Bankia setacea | place...
GACTTGACAGAAAACAGCTGATTAGAGAATGTTGCTATGGACTTGACAGAAAACAGCTGATTAGAGAATGTTGCTATTATACCAATAGTGCTGATACTTATTTATCGTCACCTATAATTTCCATTACTACGTTTGTCACTTTTAGTTAATTTGATTAGCTGTCTAGAGGTGTTTGTCAGATATCTAAACAATGATGAGTGTAATAACTATAGTCTTTGAAGGGCAATGGAAACTAATTCTGACTTAAATTAATACAATCTTAAAACCATGCTGATTTATCAGACTTATAATGAACCTTTGTTAACCTTCTTATTCCCTGACATGAAGAGTACGTCTTGTTAGAATAAATACGGTATATTGCAGGCAGTGTCGTACTGATTTTCATTATTTTATGTATTTTGAAATCACGATTAGTCATTCCAAATTGATATGTTCCATAGTGCAAATGGGTGTTCCCAGAGTGCAACTAGATTAACAAACATTGTCGAGTATTGTAAACTTACTGGGTTACCATCTGTAAATAAATCTGTTGTTTGTGATAGTGGTGATAACAACAACAGTTATAATAGTCCAAATACATGTAGATATGTTCAGTATTGTGAGTATATAAAGAAAAGGTTATAGTGTAAAGAATTAGTTATACTGTACATTTAAAGAACAAGTTAATTAATATACAAATGTACAAGTAGGCATTTGTCAGTGATGATGATGAGAACAAGGAATTATAATTTGTGGTAGTCAATATTCTTGCCATAAGAATCTTTGCTTCTAACTAAAAAGATTGATAAACCTCAGTCACTGCTCCATGTTTTACCTGTATCTTATTACCTCTTGCTTTTTGTTTACACTTCAAGCCATACACACTTGACAATATTTATCTGTGCGTGCTATAAAGTTATGCCCAAATCTTTGACATATTTTTTCTTTGCTTTAAGTAGTCAGGTATGCTTTAACACCTGCCTGTTGCATGTATAATTGCATTACGTACCTGTAACGCATTGTGATTTTTACAGCATAGTGAATATTATAGCATTGTGAATATTTACTGGGTTTGATTGTGAAATAACGCTCTAATCCGTTCCAAAATCAAACCTGTTTTAAGCAATCTGGGTAAAGTATTCCTAGCATTGTAAATAGTATAGCATTGTATTCTATTTGTTACTATGTCAACATTGTGAAAATTATAAGACAGTGATTATTGCAGCGATACTTTGACCTGTATATAACTTTATTGTAACTTTATTGTGTAAATATGTTGTATCTTTCCTGTCCTTTGCATGTGGTACTTGTCGTAGAAATTAGTAGCTGTAGAAATGTCTGCACCTGTTTTTATTGTAAACTTCCTTTTATTTTTTGTGTGCTAGAATTTGTCATAATTTTGCATATTATTTTGACTAGTATGCATCCTGGCTGTTAGTGGAAAAGTTGTTTTATGGTGTACACTGTTGTCACAATCAGCTGTACAGAGACATCTTTAAAACAGGAATGGAAAAAGTCCCAAAACATGAACAATTTACAAACTTTTATTTACCTATTAACATCAAAGGACGGGAAAATTAACTTTTGACAATATTATATAGATCTGTATAAATGGATGAATGCAAAAAGGTGCTATCTGCCTCTTCATTTAGTAACACTTAGAACACCTTTGCATTCACCCCTCGGAGTTCACCCTTGTAAAACCGGTACTATGTTCTTGTAACAACATAAATATACATGGCCCCTTTAGATTTAGATTTTACAGGCTTGGAAAAATGTTAAGAATTGTTTTTGATGAATAAAAGCAGCAGACATTTCTTGGCAACTATTTTTTATACTTTCAAATATAGAGAAAGAAATTATTTATTAATTGTTTGGGATTCTTTTCAGACTTTAGTTCCAAAAAATAGACAGGAAAGTTTTCAGATTGGCAAACCTTCAACATTTTCAATATAATTAGAAGAGATTTTAATACAGTAAAATTGGTTAATTCCATATAGAAGCTAAAGGAGAGATTTAAAAAAAAAATCAAGGTCAGTTCAAAGATCCATTGCTGCTTTTGTTTATCAAAACATTCTTTTCATTTTTCCTAACAGCGAAAGAGGAGCGAGGATGATGAGAACCGACCAAAGGCCAAGCCTCGAGGAGGAAGAGGAGGAGGAGGAAATGGTGGACAGACAGAGCTTCATTATGCAGAGCTCGATCTAACCAAAGACCCACCAAAAGCCCCGCGACGTAAACGACATGTTGACCAGGGAGTTGAATATGCGGAGGTGGAGTTCAAACAATCGCCACACTCATCTCAAATTTGAACATGTGCCGTGAAACAAACGCTCCATATAGTTGTAGATATATAAAGTCAAGAAAGAATATTTGTATCAAGTTTACTGTTTGTACTATGTGTGACTATTTAAATATTGTTTAACTGTCCTTTAAAAACAAATCACGCTTCAAAAAACGGGAAATGTACTAACAAGTGAGCTCATAAAAAAGCACATGACATTGACTGTCCACACCTTCCTTCAGTTCTATTGCTTACGCAACTTTCGTAAAGGAACTTATCAACATCTCCAACAGCTGCATTATCAACTAGACGTGTCCATGATTTTCACATCATAGATAATTAGATGTAATGATTTGTGGAGTTTCATTCTCCAGACTGACAAAGGATTCAAGACTAATGGAGGAAGATATGGGCGAAACAAGGAAACTAAAGCCACAAAAAGAAGAACTTTGGATTGAAAATGGACTTCTGCCTTCGTAACCAGAGATATAAATGTACTCAAGGATTGGCAAAGGGTTGAACATTGTTTTGTAAAATAGGTGATGCTAGCAAAAACAATCTATCTGACTTAAATGTTCAGGCATATTTACATTATTTTTGCTACAACCCCATGACTAGATATGTTAACATGCACTGTTACTGTATCTGCCTATTATTTGAATGATACATGGACATTTGATCTAAGAAAGTTTGTTTACGTTTAGCACGGCAGCAGTATTTTTAACAATAACAGTTTGAAATGTTGAATCAAAAGAACAAAATCTTGTGCCAAAGAGGGAAATGTACATTTTTGTATGTATAAAGTATATTTTTTTCTAAACACATGGATTATTTATAATGTTTTGAAATAGATCTCCTATAAATGTGCACAAACAGTGAAGTTATCTTCATGTGTTTATACAGCTATGTTTAAAACAGCTGTTGTAAATGTTAAGATGTCTGTTGTAAACTAAAGCAAATCCTTTATCTTGTCGGGACTGTGTTCATAACAAGGCTGATGCATCATGGGTAAGATTTGTAAACATTCAAATATTCAAATACAACCCAGGCTTACAACCAGGTAGAACATGTGTCTGTGATCATATAACAAAATCATCTGGGCTTAGACCTTGACGGGTAGTAAATAGGGGTAAACTTTGTAGTAGAATGTGGGGCTTTTTGGGTAGAAATGTGACCTTATGGTACATGTAGTCATAAATACGAAAACTGGGACGAAAACTGTAAAAGATCTGAAAAGTGTGTTAAGTTGATATTTTCACCAATTTTGTCACTAATATTTGAAAAATGAGTTATGAAAGATGCTTTAGCAGTGCTTTTTGATAACATGTCTTTTTATTGTTTGAAACTTGCTCACTTTCAGATGCATTGCATGCACTCTTAAGATTTGGGTTAATCAAAAGTTAAATTTCACAAAAATATCAGGTTTTTACAACTTGTGTAACTAAAGTTATTTTGTCTCCCAGTTTGTGTTTTTGCTATCTCTCTTAAGATACCCTTACAACAAATAAAATCTGGCTTGTGCAAACAATCTTCTAAATTTAAACTTCCCACAATGTATAAACACATATAGAGATAGTCATGACACTGTAGTATTCTTTATGCGGTGAATGTGCATATTTTGTCAATTTGTCCGTAACTACCTGATTTACAGCACACATGATGTTTACGCCTGTACGGATATTTGTAATGTTGAAAGCTGACTGGGTCATGAATCGATATTTGCACATGACTATTAATGGGCATAAAGTAGTCCGTTAGTTGTAAATCTACTGAGTAAAGCTAGACTTGAGCAGGATACTCTTTTATGTAACGTTAGGCTCATAGCTTACAAAGAAAAGTAACTGCGACTGAAATGATTTTAGTTGTTGGGAGTACAATTTAAGGGGTGAAATCAAGAAAGTTTCAAGTGCTGTTGAATTTAAGGCAGAACTGTTTTGTATTCAATCCTTGAATTTAATTTCCAAGACATGCCTTAATGGTTTCAGTTGTAATTGCTACATGTAATATAGGGCATGAAATTCCACTTGTTCTTTTGCCCTGGCCTGTGGTTAAATGAAAATTTTGAACTCTGTATTTTAGTTTTCAAACTTACCATTCCCATTGATATGCAGGCCGAATATAATTTGAGATATTTTCATGCTCTATACTTGTTTTCAGTGTAATTACGTTCAACATTTGTCTTCCAATAGATAGCCATAGAAGTCTCATGCATTTCCTCAACTGTTGTATGATGTGGCTTTCTTTTGTCTTAAGTGTCTTAATGCACCAGTGGTTTTGTACTAATTTATAATTGTAGTTCTAAACAGCTGTTTCTGATAACTTGTATCAATAGTTTTGTTGTGTGCCTTTTAGAATTAACGTGTGCCTTTATTAATAATTTTGCTATTTGTTGTAAGTAATTATTTGCCTTCATATTAAACATAGTTCACTGTAGATACTCATTCTGGAAACGTTTTATACTGACTATGTTATATTATTGTTTGTGTTTATACTTACGGTTATAACAAGTCAAGAAATTGCATTGACGCTGTGATCAAACAAACATTCCATAGTGTGTATACTTTTTGACATTCCATAATAGAGCTGGCTGTGTTCCTTTGACAAGATATTATTGGTCTGAACCATTATTATACAAGTTAAGCATTCCAAATTTGAAACTTTTGCTCTCGTTTGTTGTTGGACGAGAAATTATTATTTTTTATATTGTCAGGCATTTTGGACTTAGGGATGAATGCAGCATGAAAGAAAGGAAACATTGTTATCTCTTCACAAAAATTGTCAAAACTCACTCACACTATTTCTAAGGAAATACCTTTTTTGTGGCATAGTAACAGAGGTGTCCAGATAATTGGCTAAACAATTTTTTTTTAAAAGAAGCAAAAATTGACATTCAAGGCTACCAAGTGACGGAATCAACCGATTTTCTTGTTTCAAATTAAACACAGGTTGTTTTTCTATCGTTCTTTTGTCTACCTGTTAGTTAAAACATAGCTGTTAATAAATTGTTAGTTTTTCTCTGTTGGTGTTTAAGGAAACTTTTGTTTTTTACCTTTGAAGTATTTTAGCTTGAAAACAAAGATGAGTGAAAGCATTTTTTTATTTTTCAGTGAAAATCCAATATAGTTGAGTTAGATTGTGTGTTAGTAATGTAGTCAACAATATAATCAATGTCAAAGTTGTAACCAAGTCTTTGTGTGAGACTTTAATCAGTTATTTGTTAATGAGATTTAGAGTTTATGTTTAGCAAACACAACACATTCAAAACTTGTATATTATTGTTTTTTTCTCATAATATTTTAAACTAATATTTAAGACATCACGTTCAGCTTTCAGATCTGTGCTTTGAATAACGACTATATTAAATTTAGTACCCAGATACTTTGCAAAGACTAAATGGTTTCAACAATTCAAATAAATGTTCAGTGTTTAGTATTGTCACATTTCCATTTGGCTGTCTTTCATATCATTTGTTAAAAAGATATTTCTATTGTTTGTGAGATAACATTCCATTTCTTCATGGTCTGTACAGTGGATTCTGTTGATGCAAAATAATCTTTGAGACCAGAATGTGTTTCATCAATTAGTTTTCATGTATAGGGAAATAATTGTTTTGTGAGTAGTGTTTGATTTTAGATATGTTAGTGTTCGTCTGAGAGATTTACAGGTTCCACTTAAAGCTTGTTAAGGGCACGCTTGGCATGTTTGAAGTTTAATGTATTTTTTTGTTTGTTCTAAGTTCAAAGTTCAGTCATGGTTTTTATATGGGAGTATTGTACATAGAAGATTTGACATATTTATCACATTATTATCAAAAAACAAAATAGCATTACAAACATTCTATATGGTGTATTTTTTAAACAGATTTATAACATTTTTATATCATTTATATTATCATTATGTTTTTAAATAACAGAAGCGTAAATGATCTGCCCCATCCCACCCATTGTAGATATAACTTTTTTCATTGCTCATTAAGTAACAGGAGTTGTACAGTGAATCCTTGGTAATCTGCAGACCTTAGAAACCGTGGCAATACAAACTTTGGTCAACGGTGTACGGATTACCAATGGTTCACTGTACATATTGTTGAGAGATCAAATTTTATATGTGTATAACTGTTACATTTGTAGAAGGAACTTTTATTATTTTCTGAATAAAATCAGATAGCCATTGTTGATTGTGAGTGATGTATGTGGTTGGGTCCCATGTTACTGTAGCCTTTGTACCATACATTCTTAACTTGAAAGAACATTTTCATCCATCAAAGAAAATATTCCCCCATCAGTGTCGGACTATACTTGCCTAATATAAAGGTGGCACATCAATAGTTTTGTTACTGAGCAAAACCTCAAGTTGCAGTTTTATGAAACCACTCATGCAAAACTTAAATTTACCCAAAAAGTAACACTTCATACAAAATATATCTATTTGGTTAAAACAGCAGAAATTTGTTGTTTTTCTCCAGATGTTGTGGTCTTATTGTACTGAAATCTGTACATATATACTGACATAATTAGCAGTTTCAGAGGTAATATGATACAAAAAAGGTTACGGTTTGGCATTAGACCTTTTGTAAAACGGGTACCCAGGTAATTTCAAATATACACTGATCTTTAAATGTCTCCTCCAGGTGACTCCGGTAAATAGAGAGCAATAAGATACAACTATATACACAAGATAAATAAAGCATGTACCAGTGTAACCGCCAAGACAAAACACTTCACATTCCACTTAATACCAAAACCACAACATATACTAGTCCTAATAAAATTATAATGATGTGAAACTATAATTTCTTTTGTTCATATGTTGTAGGCGTTTGACAATGATGGAACTGACGAGCCACGTGAGACTCGCAGCAGCAGAGGTAGAGATCGTGACTATCACAGGAACCCCCGAGACTATGACAACAGAGGTGGTAAACGCAACTACGGCATGGACAGAGACGAAGATTACCACAGCAGGGATGGTGACTACTACAGTCGAGACGGTTCCCCAACTATGGAACACACCAATCATATGGGCATTGACCCAGATAACGGTTCCATTGGTACAGGAGTATAAGGCTTACAGCAGGTTACCATGGCAATTAGAGCACCTGCTTAAGTGTGTAGATATAAGTGTCTCCTGTCATAGCACATTATACACAAGAATGACATTCATTTATAAAACATTACTATTTTACATTCAAAAAGGCATCACAAACCATCTGTATATCTTATAGCAAGTTATTTTATCAAGGTTGTGCTGTTGTTGTTGTTGTTGTAAATCATATCTGACATCCCTGTTTGGTTGTGATGCAAGTTATGCTATGAGATATATTTTACTTGAATTATTTAGCTCTCACTTTTACATCTAGTATTTTAGATAACAACAGTGTCAGGGATAAGGTTTGTAATTTTTTTAATCTTTTAATTTCTGAATAAAGACCAATGTGTTGCAGCATACACTTCAGGCAATCTTAGCTTAAACTGGCATGGTCATTACAGTGTACATTACTCAATACATCATTCAAAGGGTGTTCTGTCAACCAAACCATTGGAACACACAACCCATTATGTTTAGTTACATGTACTCGTACAACCTATTGTTCAAATCAGTTGCAATTATCTGAGAACTGTGCTAAAGAAACTGAGAGAGAAGAGTTGTTGGATTGTTATAGTGTGTGTCTTGTGACTATGAAGCTCATCCCATTATTTTAGTGCTTTAGTTTCAACTGGGCTGTGACTCACTGGTTGTTTTCAAATCATGTTTTATTTGTTAGCCTGGTTTGTTCATGTCAAAGTTAGATGCAAGACCGGTGTCAAAAGTTACACTGCTGAGCTACTAGAGATTTAGAAAAAGGTTCCAAGTGTTATTGAATTAAGAAGGAGATAGAAGTTTTTAACATTCAACCCTCCAACTCTATAACAATTTGAGCATTAACTCCAACTCCAACCAAACACTACCATATCTATGAAGCTAAAAACCAAATACTAAATCAACACAAGAGGATTTTGTTGTACCTATATTTGAGTCAGTGTACAGCATATTACTTTTAAAAAGATCTTTTCGTATATGATTATTATTACGTACCTATGCATGATTGATTTTCGTTGTAAAACCAGCATCTTAGTTTAACGTTCAAGTAACTGTAGAAATTGAGTCCTCTCTCCTCTCTCTTTTCTTTGTTTAACGTGGGTCAAGGTAAGGTTCAAACTTTTGTAAGACACAAAGCTTGTCTCAATTGTACTATAGATTTTCAACGCTAATGCAACATTATATCGCCATTTTGTATATACCTACATACTTCAATGTTGACTATTTACCTTTTTTACACATGCAAATAAATGTCTTAGGATGCTACAGGTTACATGCACTATTTCTACATATCATATTTTACTGTTTTACATATCAGTACATTCCATGTTTGTGTAAGCCAACATTATGTATACATAACACTATTTTAATTACTTCTCTCAGTGTATAACATTGATTTTATGTACCGGTAGTGTTTGTTAGAAGATGTACAATTTCTGTATTATACAAGTTGATTTGTTTGTATAGTGTACATTATGAATGCATTTGTTGATACAGCTTTGTTCTAACTTGTGATGTATCAAAATAGTAATCAAGAGTCTATCTATTTACCATCCAATGTGCTAGTAATCTGATCTTAGAGGGGCATCTCAAAATATCAATTTCATTCCTATTTCTACTTACGGTACATAAGAAAGAACGTTTTGTTGTAATATTAACTTCAATTTTCATGAGCTTTGGTTTAATGAGCGTCTAATGATAATGATCACAACAGGAAGTGATGGTAGATGCTTCATGCTAACCATGCTTTTAAATTCTGATCTAAAGGGGGGCATCTCAAATGAACTCATAATATTAAGACAATATCAAGCTATAGGTTATGTTTAACAACAATTAGGACAACTCAAGGTCTATATTTACAGCTCTTGTTGATTGATTAAAAGATATCAGGAAAAACTCACACCATTGTATGTTGAATGAGATAACATGTGAAAATGCAATAACTTTATGTATGTCCATTATAATATATATAGAAATTTAAAGTTGTGCCATACAGATAAAAGGATATCATTAGTCTTCAGAAAGTATAAGTGTAGTGGTCAGAATAGATATTGTGATGTAAAGAAAAAGTTCATATCCTACTCCTATTTCAAGACATACTTCAAGTTCTAATATTTTAATGTTTTTCTTCTAATACATGTACGGTATATAGTATTGTGACTAAAATGTAAGTGAGTTTCCCATGAAAGAATCGTTCAACTTTATATGAAGCTCATCTCCTGAAGGGACCAAAAATCATAAAACGTCTTGTCATCTTTGAACATTTTATAGCTTTAAGGTTATACCTACTGACAATCATACTAAGAATTGAGATGAACTACATGGTCTGGAGTCTCTTGTTTATTGGATGTTACCATTTGAATAGCTCTGGATACTTTGATGGCCCTTGTAGCCGTTAAATTAGTCTTTGTTGAATAACTTTACGACCCTGAACAAGATTAAAGTGGCTTACAGACCCTAAAATCTAAAATCTGTTTGTCCATCAGATAACTAGCCTGCTTAAATTGCTGTTATTATGTAGCTTTCGCTAGGGTATCAAACTAAGTATATTTACATATCTTCACAATGTAAATAGAAAAGTTAAATCAAAGAAAAAATGTAAATAGAAGGGAGACCACTTGTACTTAACTGCTGTTTAAATGTACTTTTGGAGTTACTCCCCTTGGTCAATTTTGCAGCATTATTTTTCAAAATGGCTTTTTGTATATTGCATTATTTTTCTACATTATTACATTTTATTTTGAACTCCAGACTTGCTTTGCTCAAGGTAAAGGTTCAATTAGAGCACCACAGGAGCGAAATCCAGTTTGATTCTTGCTTGAATTATTTTCTTTCTATCTATTAAAGATTGTGTGCTGTTGTGAGTTGTACTTGACTTCCGATCTCCTTAAAATTGAGATATAAACTAGTTAGTGTTATCTAAGACCACTAAATATGGTCATTGTATGGTGCCTTAAATTCTCTTATAATTCAATTTGACTCTTCATTATTGGTAAAAGAAAAAAAAAGAGATTACTTTAGTTAACTTAATGGCATTGTTAAATATCCTAGATACAATACATATATTCCTTGGCGTTCCATTGTTTCTTTCAACTTTAACTTCTTTACTAAGAGAATCTTATACATGTACCAGTAATTCATATGATTGAAGTTGTATTTTTTATTGTTGATTTTTTTTTTAACAATTTGACAGCCTATTTTTGTAAAAAACATCATATATTATCCTGTTTTAAAATACTTTTAGGTATGAAACCATCTGGAACATGATTTTATTCATTATAGTTGTACATATAAATATATTTTTTTATAATGAATTTGTTCAAATTTTAGAAGTTGTATTGTTTTTCTAGACACATATATAGGAACTTTAAAATGGCAGCCAAGTTAATTAAATCCCAAACTCTTTATAAAGGTATATACTATAAACATTTTCTTTAGTTTTGTTACGTGTCATTAAATGATACTTAAAAATGAGTAAAACACAACAGAATACAGACAAGTTCTGCTATTGAGACCACTAGAAAAAAGAACAGTCAACTATTAAGTCCCAAACAGCCAGTGTCAATATAATTGGTTCTCGCTATTTAGACCAATTTGGCAGTAAGACCATGTAATGTGTGTCTCGAGGGTGGTCATTCTAGCAGAGGTTGACTGTATTTGTGACCTATATGATGTAGTGACGACACATTTAGAGCAATGTGATTCATCATCCGCCCATGTATATAAGCACTGTACATAAACAATACAATCTATCATATCATTTATACATTGTACACATTTACACTTTTTTTTACTTTCAATTATCATATTACTCCTGCTTATATACTTGTATGATGTATTGATACCATATGATACCTTGTATACTATTGCTGTATAACCCCCCCCCCCTTTAACAAATCCATTTCACTTTTTTAATACTGTGTGTACTGTACTATAGGGTAGATGTTTTTGGTGCATGGTGTGAACACAAACAAGGGACAGAACTGTTGTGAGTGTGAAAATGTAGAATAAAGCAGTTTTTTAACGTTCCTATGATCTTTTTTTGCTAGAAGAAAAAAACATTTACACTCATTTGACATACATCAATGTCTGAGAAACATTTTTTTGTGTAGATATATTAAAATTAGAAACTAAAGTATTTTTCAGAATGAATATTGCCATCCGACTTTAAAACACATTGTACTGCCAAAATACTAACGCAGGAAAATGTATTAAGAGGAATATGAATTTGTAGCAATGAGTGTTACCTAACAATGTCACACGTTTTTTAAAATACAGCTGTTTTAACTGTGTGGGACATGTTTTATACTAGACACAAAACTGAAGGTTAAAATATGTGATGTCCAAGCATTTTGTGTGTGGATGAATGTAAGTAATTACATAAGTATGGGGTGATTTTCTTCTATTGAAAACACACTTTGTTACTTTGTTTTGTAACTACTGCCAAGTTTGTTATTTGTTAACAAGTTATTTTGTGTTTGGTTGTTTGTTTGTGTGTGTTTAATTTCTTCCTTGCGTTATTTGTTTTTATGTTTAATCGGACTAAATAGAAACTGTAAGTCTAACAGCTAGCTTGAACACTTGATGGTTAACAATTACATAGAAAATGAAACTAATTTATATCAAGTTTCTTTTTTTTCACCAAGAAATTTCTTGTTTTTTTTTTCACTAAGAGATTTAACAGTTGAAAGTGGATTTTGGTGGGGTGTTTTTTTTCAATTTCATTTTCACATGACTTTGTAACTGAAAGCATTAATCTTGGGCAGGAAAAACATGCATGGTTGTATTTGTTTTGTACATATCTATGTTTCAATTGATCATGTTGCGAACTTGTAAAGCTTTACATTCTATGTATTGCAAGATGAACCATGTGAATTGACTGTATCAAGGGGCACATGTGAAATGGATCTATCTGCTTCTTTATTGAATAGCACTTAGATCCCTTTTCGCTTCCACCTCTTGTTTTATAGGATGCTGCTTTTACAGTTCAAATAAAGAAACTACAGTCAAACCAGAAAGCTAAGACAACTCAAGAGAAAAATATAAATCCGAGAATACAGTCGTCCTTGAAGGCTGGTTGAGATACTTTATGATTCATCCAGCAGACAAGGCAAAGTGGTCACTGTACCGTGGGTGGTCACTCTTTACAGGTGTTTTAGTACAGGTTTGACTGTATATGTATCAGAAATTAAATTACATAAATGATTGAATATTAGAGAACATACTATTATGCTATATGATAATATTAGTGATTCTAATTCTGTACCCTGGTGTTGGCTAAATGACTGAGAATCGATCAAAAGTATAGTATCATAATATATACTTGTGTACACAAATGATTATACCCTGTAAATATGTACTAATTAAATAAACATATATTTAGCCCTAAGTATGTGTTTGTCATGCTAGTATCATCTTTCTAACATGGTATTGTATACGAACATTGACCAGAAACTCCTAACTTCATTACACAGACTGTTGAATTGTGAAATAGGTGGATTAGACTGTCATGTTATTACAACAGAGTATAGAACCCGTGTCCATTGTATACACATGTAACCCCTATTTTGCAATGCATTCGTCCATGTTATTTATTCCGTAGTTTGAGGTCAATATTCGTATACAATATGTATACCCTTTTGAGAGCACCAAGCCGATCACGTGTGTACACATTGATCTTGTATTGTTTGTACCAGCAGAAAATATACAGTCTTCATAAGTTTTCACATACAATGCAGACCTGAACAACTTCAAACCAACACAGATTGAGATCGGTTTGTTAGCTATACTTGTTGGTTAATTTTCTTTTTAAGAATATATCATACTCAGATGCTCATGCACATTTGAAACCACTGTGTTAGAAAAAGCACATTGTAAAGATACTGGTCAAAGGAATGGAATGAGTTACACACAGATAGATAAAACTTGCATCTCTTACCCATGAGGATTGCTTAACAAAATGCTTAGCTTGAAACTAATGTTTTATCCTTATATAAATACTGATGTGTCCAGAAAACACGTTGAAATCAACTGGAGTCTCGCATTATATGAAAGAAAAAAAAACGTCATTAATAAACGGAAAATCAAGAAATATAGAAATAATGGTCTAGCTACGGTGATGTCCAGTTTTCCGAGGTGTCATTGTACTTTATTAATATTTTAGAAATAGTTAAGAGCATCTTCTTTATACAGTAACCCTTGGATACGATCACGTGTTGAGTCAATTGTTAGTTATTGTTCTTGGCCATGTATTAATTTATAATCATTCGTTATATAAGAAGGCAAAACAATTATTATAACGACATGTTGAAAGAATTCGATATATCATAGGTACACAATTCGAGCAGTGAAAGCGAAAGTTATATTATTTCAAGCAGCAGATGATTTCGTATTCTTCCTTCGATGTACGCTCTACAATGAAGGGTCGAACGAAAAGTGGATAAACACAAAAAAAGTTGTACATATGGAATACATATCATATGTATATATCATCACGTTTGCTTTAAATTCTCAGCATGTTCTTGACATTAAGCACGCGACGGTATTGTCATTGTTCAAAAGCTCCACGCGACGGACTTCGAAACATCAGTGATTTCAAAGGTCAATTTTTATTACATTTTTATTACATATGTCTTAAGTATTGTTTCTAGCTGATGAGTGTCTAGTGATGTTACTTGTAGCTTCAATGTTAATGATCTAATGGTTGTCAAGTCTTTATTTAGAAAACAACAACTGGAAGTAAGTGTATGCTGGAAGACATTTAACACAAACAGCCCCTCATAAAATCTAACGTTCACGTACAGACATACAGCTTGCTTGATTTCATTTCATGTTGGTGTTGGTTTCCCATATAATTGCACACTCTGGTGGCTTCACCTACTATTCTAACGAACTGTGTATACTGATACAAATGAAAATATATTCTTTACCAAGACTGCTATAGTTTTTATATTTGAAAATGTCTTTTATACGTCTAGTGGAAATTGTAAGGGTAAGAGTTACTTTAAGAGTTAAACAATGCTAATAAGTCAACTGTATGAACATTGTTCCTTCTTATCCAAGCCAGACTCTGTTCACAAATCAATATTCCAATCAAGCGTGGCAGAGTCAATGAGCTATAATAGCAACTTAAATGTTCAATCTGCTCGGATGAAAGCTTGCTATTACCATAAACCAACTCACCTGCCACCGATAGAACGCGCTGATAGTGGATTAAAAAGCATAATGATTAGTAAAAAGGTATCCATTATTAAAGGCATAACTACCCCAGAGGCGTAATTTGCCCGTACAATAACGTTCGACGGATGGGGCTTATTGACGAGAAAACTGCACTTTGTCACGCCTTTTGGTCATATTTTAATCTCTGAAAAGGAAAAAGGAGTAAAGTTAAACATCCCAGCTTGTGGCGAGAAAACTATGAAACTGAGAACTAATAGAGGCACACGCTCTGTGCTCTGTACAAATGTAGAAGAGTCGATGACAAGATAAGCGAACGATTGCCAAACACGTGGATGACAACGGAATCTGAGAATCCTACTTCCGGTTAACAAATAAAGTCGGCTAATAAACTGTCGAATAACTAAGTCTCTGTCATCAGGTTTGTCGTCTGGTGTTCTGCTACTAATAGCTGCAGGAAGATTCTGGTCACAAAATAGTGAACGCACATTGATATCGAGTAAGCTGTAACTGTGGTTATACAATTAGTGTTGTCATTTGGCAAACAGGAGGACTAGTGTCTTAAACAGAAGCTCTCAATATACGTCGGGTAGCCTCATGAATATTCAAAGCAATTGTATTAATCGGTAATTTGCACTTTACTGAAGTCAATCATTAGAGCGTTTGGTTCAGGTATTGCAGCCATTGAATGTTCCAAAATAAAGTCATTAATCAAAGGAATACGGGTATCTATTCCGTGTCTTAAACTACATGTATATAATCGGATAACAAAATGACTTGTCTTAAACTACATGTATATAATCGGATAACAAAATGACTTGTCTTAAACTACACGTATTTAATCGGATAACAAAATCACTTGTCTTAAACTACATGTATATAATGGGATAACAAAATGTTCGAACTTTAGCAAACATCACCGAATGACTACCAACACAGACAGTACATCGCTATTAAACGTTCCAAACATGTTTTGACAGTTCAATGATATCGATGGATTGACGGACTTATGTATACAACACGTTTCTAATTATGCGGTTAATATTCACTGATGTGAAAGATAAACCTCACATCATGCGTGACAAAATGAATAACGTGTGTGCTAATCGAGGGGTTTTATCTTAGAAATCGACCATTTAATGATGTCGCCATGAACAAAGCTCGCATTCTAATTAGGCTCATGATTTTTTAAATAAAACTCGTCCTCAATATGCAAACGTTGTTCATGGATTAAGATCAAAGACATGTTGTCATGTTCATTATCGCTTGATACAAAAATCTAAAAACAGCAGAACTCGTACATGTAAGCCATTTTGCTATTGTCGAAACGTGTCAAGGTGTTTAGACGTCATTCGTTAAATTTGACTTCAATAGCATCTACCAACAAGCTTGTACATCAAATCCAGGGGAAAATACAGCATTCCAATACAATAAGTTACACAATATGTCGGTTATACTTGTATTCCTCGACAACATATGCGTCAAAAAAGAAAGACCATTTTTCACCCATGACCGAACCATGGTAAAGTATGAAAGTGGTATTTGTTCTTTCTTAGCAGCTTGACGTACAGTTGTATAATTGAATATAAAGTATAGGTGTCTGTGAAGTCAGGTGATATGTAGGTATAGTTTATTTAGGAATTATTAGAGGCAGTATACCTGTTACACAACATGTTCAAAGAGATAACATTAAATACAGATCAATGATGGCCCACATGATATACTCGATACAAGTACAACATAATGGAAATAAAGCAAATAAGCACAACAAAATACTGCAAAACTACACAGCATAGAAGAAAAAATAATACACGAAAAAAAACAGAGAGGGTGAGTGAGGGAATATATCACTAAAACATGTGTTCTTTAGTGCAGGTCAGACTGTATGCATTAGTGTTACTCTATATCGTTCGCATGAGCACCCTGGTCCGGACGTACGTTTTCTGTTTTATTAACGCTGTTCTATTGTAATTCAGTGACCATATCAAAACAATCAAACATTTATCAACTTATTTAGACACAATTAACTAATAAACATACCTGTATTAAAACAAGTGTGCGACTTTTCTACATTTCACCTTTGGTCACATGTTACTATGCCCTTGGCCAAAGTGACATTTGTTCTTTCATTGATAGAAAGACATTGCAACGGTGTGCGAGATATTTAAAGACAGATGGTTGTAACAAAGGGGCGCAGTACGATTTTCACTGGACCGAGAAATGGGAGAAAGCATAGAGTTGCAATAGAATATAAAAGCTCCAGGCTGAAATTGGGGAATCATAAAAATCCAATTAAATGTGTAAATGATGCGCAATGAAATTAAAGAGAGATTGGAGCCCCATTGTTGATGACGCGATAGGGTTTTAAATTGAATCGAATTGTACCTTGGATTCCGAGGATTTTGGGATTTTTTTCTAAACGAAACAGATAAAATAAAAAAGCAACAGTTGAAACATCTCTTCTGAATCTGATTACATTTTGTAACCTCGAGTAGTATGTGTATTCTATGGATGAACGCGAAATGGTTGTAAGTGATATTGAATTAAGATGCAGATAGAATCCATTCGCACTATTCACCCTTGTACATTAGTGAAGAAGGGAAAAGAGTGTGGGCCTATCGTCTGTTAGAGATAAATTGAGTACATTCGAATATTAAAGTTAAGGCTCGAATGTTGAGTTAACATTTCTTCAAACTCGAAGAGTACATGTAACCATGACAGATAACGTTTTCGTGTTGTTGTTTTTAGAAGGTTTAGAGCTCGGGTGAACGTTATTGAATTGAGAAAGTGAAGAAGTCTTAAGACCCCCATTAGAAGGCAAACACGCAAGCCGAATGTAACCTTGTTGTGGGACTGCACATTCCTGATTGGACAAGACGATGATATAAGTCTGCACTGCATATTTTTATGGTTTCATTGCTCCATATATTTTATGTAAATACGTAATTTTATTTCACTGGACGTACGCTAAAATAAAATATTTTCGTAAAAGTACATCAACTATCTGACTGAAGAATTAAACCAGCGGTATTTGTAGGTGTGATTAAAATAATAAGACATGTATTACATGGTCGGTGTGAGTTTCAGGCCTCCGCTCGTTTTCGTAGGGTATTTCTGTATTAACACAACTTGTTAAAAGTGTTAATGCTTCCTAGTGACAATTTACCTGTCTATTATTTATTTTCACTTTTGCTGCAACGGATACGCATGATATGTCTGTACATATTATATTAAGATGTTGGTCGATATATACTAGCTCTCTGGTTGAAATGTGTGTCAACAGCGCTTTTAAACCATGGGTGCCAAATGTTCGAAAATAATTGAATGTGACAAAATTACAGCTCCTAAAGGAAGTGCCAGGCTAGAGTTTATCAACAATTATCAGCGGCGAGAAACGCGTCCGGGCTGACCATATGGTGTGAATTTTAGGGCTTTCATACTGATATAGCACCGACAATTTGCCCTGGAACTGTGTAATATTTTGATTTGCTTTCCGCGGTCAGGTGCAATAGATGATATGGTGTAACAGTTGTACACAATGGCTATGACTATTTTACTAGAGTATACTATACAATAAATCGGTACCTCACACCCATATAATACGCACTTTAGCAGCCTATGTGGTGTAGTCTGAGTCAAGGGTGCCAGGTACATGTTTCCACTTTATATATGTACAACCAAAAACCATGGCGCTGCTAATCGGTGTAATTACAATGCACGGAAATAATAGCGAGAAAAATGGTGACAATTATAGACACCGTCTGACAGGAAACTGTGCGAATGAAACCGGTTCCTCAAGCATGGTTAGTCAGATGTACGGGAAACAAATTCTTTAGATAAATGACAGACATATTGATAACATGTGCCAATCGTGGTTATATTTGAGGATTATAACTGACGCTGAGTCATGCATCTACAAACTCATCGTCTGATACCAACCATACACCATTGCGACATGCTACGTTTGTGAAGTGTAACGGAAGAACGTACCATAGTTGTCGATGATGCTACGGTTTTTGGAACTTCTTGTGGAAAAGTACATCACTCGTGCAAACTAAACAAGAACAAAGCCACCATGGGGTTTCGAACGATAACAATTTGTTTTAGTATCTGATGTGTTTTTTTTTAGGTCTGGTTGAAGCGTCACCTGTAAAAGAAACGCCAACAACTCGTAGAGAGGGAGAGATAAAAAAAAAGCACTCGTGTGTCAGCGCGTCGAAGCCACCACATGTAGTACGGTTACTATTTCTAGAGGAATACATTGTGAACCATGCTTTGGTGAAGTAAGTTTGAAGCTATGTGACGGTCTACGATATCCATGCTATTACCACTTTAGAAAATACAAACATCATTTAATTCTTGAGCTCTGACATTTCAAAAAACAATAACCCGCCTTCGAAAGGATTATCTCAGAGTTAGTACTGTCACTGTACATATTATGACCTTTTGTCTGCAGACGACTTTCATGAACTCTCTTTGTCTTCCCGGAAAACAACAATCTGGCATAAAACTTTAAACTTCCGCCAAGTAAAGTCGTCTGCCGCCCAAATCCCTGTCTGTCAAAACTGATTTCTCTTCTGACACTTCAAATTGACAGCTAATGCTTGTTCCTAGTGATCGGTTTTGCTTTTAATACGATTAGTTAATTTAATAACGCGCCGGACATGGTGTCGGTAATAGCACGTGTTGTTATTTTACGACTGATGAAGACAGGATGTTTTCGGCAAACCGAGATCATCGTTGTTTCGAGTTCACGTCAAGGAACTGCTGATTTATAAACTGAGTCACTGAGTCTCAATATGTGTTGCTGCTGCTGTTGTTGTTGTTATTTTAGTGTTGTTTATGATGTTACTGATGGTGTTGTCGCCGCTTCTGTTGTAAGTGACGTCGTTTACGTATTTCTTCGAGGTATTCACTTAATTCCTTAGTATCCTTGACAACCGATATATTCACGTTACATGTAGCTACCTTTGCGCAGATAGATTTCCCATTCAAAATATCAAACTTAGCTTATCGATAAGCTTTGTGTGTTGGTGTTTTTCGTTGTTGTTTTTTGTTTCTCGGAGATTGTTTTCTCAACATGTTAATTGCATGTCATTATGGAGTCGTTTGTTGTCACCTTTACCACGATCATATACTGTACAATGACACGTTCTTGTGAATTTGAGCTTTAGATCACTATGCAGTATACAGTTTGGATATAGCTTGTTAAAATTGACCTGACACCCTGACTCACTCATTTGATTCATAGCAATTTACAAACAAATATATATAATAAAATATGCATAGTAACATAATGTCCATGTAATAACCAGATTATACGACCTACCTGTGTTTAAATTAAGTGATGTTGTATCATTCCTAGGTGTAAGATTGATAGAGCCGTGCTATACATGTTCTACTTATATAGAACAACATTCAGCATAGGTCATAAGCGCATATAATTAACAACGGTCATATAGACTGTATCATCCTTGTGAATACTATCAAATAAGTTTCGGAGATTTTTTAGTGGTATACTAAAAATCATGAATTATCCATCTGTAATCTACGTTCGTGGTTAGCCATTATAATGCGTTCAGTCATTTCGGCTTCGTCGTTTCCTTCCGCCAATTTGTATGTTCATATAACAGTGTAAATATTCCGTTATGAATACCACACTCGGGACCGACAGAATGTGGTCTTTATAGGGTAACTTGGGTCTAACAGAGAGAACCATTGAATTGTGATTGTGTTTTTAATTGAAAATGAGCTAATAGTGGTATGACATCAAAAGGCTAAGAACACCGGTTAATACATCCTCACCATGTTACCTAGAAAAACTAGTTATCCCATCAAGTGTTCGTTGAATTCTCCAAAGAAACATGGACACCAGAATGTAGGTTGTTGCCATTCGTTTTTACCGATCGGTTCAAAAATGTAAAAACTTCATAACATGTTTGTGATTTCATTTTTATTTTTTGGGGGGTATTATAGTCCTCACATTGCTGACTGGACATTTGTGTCTTCTACAGGACAGTAACCGAGTCAGAGCGTGATTGACCGGAGGTATACGTACCAAAGTTATGCAGTATCACTTCTCACAGTGAAATCCGTGAAGAGTTGATAGCATATCTGTTCTACGATGTATTAAATGCAGAATCAGGGTTACATGTAACATAGCTTGGCAGTTACTTCATTGGTCAGTTGTCAGAACGGTTCATGACTTACGGTATCAGTGTTCTAGAATTCAACTACAACAAAGCTTCTAGATGTTTGGCCACGCTTTTAGACATGGTTGCTAATATATCTGAGCGTATTCCGTGTTTCTTAGTGTTAACATTGGATTCGAACCAGGCGTCCTTGTGATAACCTTGAATAGGACATATTTGTTGGTTTGCTACATCGCAAGGTAGCCCCTTAGTAACACTGTTGTTTCTCGTCTTAAAATATTCAAAAAGAGAACAAGAAGTAATTAACACGCTGTTGCATGATGTCATGTGATACTTGGTAATTGTTCTTTGTTTGTTTTTGTGTCATTGCTCAGATCAGTTCACGTGGATTGTCAATGATTTGCCGATTACTTGCACCAATGACGAAGCTTCATTAGTAATGTAAATGTATTAATAAGAGATGTCCTTATTCTTTGTTAAAATTAAGAATCTGATAGAAAATGTCTGGCTGACTCTCATATTTCTAATCGTATGGTGTACAATTTGATTCTACGTTTACATTAAGTCATACTTTTAAACAATTTGATATATTTTTTTTAAATATTAGAATAATAATATTATGAATTCGTACTTTCCACGACCGTCGACGTGCCCATATTCGATCGTTGAGTATATAATGTAGGTCATCTATTTATATCCAATTGGTTGACATTAGAAGGTATCAGTAACGTTAAATGCTGGACTCCGTTTTGATTTTATTACGGAAACGGCATTTAAACTCTAAGTATTAAATCGTAAATGTGTGTCTGCTAGAACGATGTGGTGCTGCTTTCATATGTCCACTTTTATCCTGATCTTACTGACATTGACTGGTCGAATTACAACATACTTGTAATAAATGCAAACCTCTGCGTTTGAGCAAGAATAATACATGGAACACTATGAAGCTGTCTGCTCATGTTCCATTCTAAAGACGGTCGTTATATGTGTTTCCAATTAGCTGCTGCAGACAATGAATTCACAAAGCTGCTTAGTCAAGTGAGTTTCGAACAGTGTGAGTATGTTCTCAAGTGCATATATAGTTCTTACAGACCAAAGGTGTTATAGAGCTGATTGATTGATGGACGCCTTTCTATCATAGAACAGAACATGATATTTCTTAAGCATATATATACAGCTCATCGTTGCAAACAGAACATATATATATCATAAATGCATACAGTTTGCATGTGCTTTTACAAATCTCCTAGGTGGACTGCAACCTATCTTCAATGCTTTGATGATGTTTTTAGTCCAGTTCAGATGTTCTATACAATGCGTGTCTTGAACTTGAAAACTTAAAATTAATTTAATATGCTATTTAAGATTAGCTCTTAAACATTATAAACAGTGACTACAGTTTGTTAGTTTTATATCTGTCTTAACTTAAATCGTAAACAATCTCAAAGAGGAAAACATGGTGGGAATTTCTCATGGCCTCACATTTAACTCGTCTCATATCCATTATGTTTTTAGTGTTTGTCCACCATTTACTGTCAGATTTTGGAGATTGTTCCAGCTAAAACAACATATTGAAGTTTGAAGTGTTTTAATTATGTAGCTTTGTTTACACACATAGCTTTATACCTATACCTGCTAAACCAAGGTAAGTAGCAATTTGGAAACAGACATGTTGCTATAACAGAACAGTCAAGGCGTGGTTTTGGAAGAAACTATGCCACCGTGCTTTGAAGTGCAGCCTATGTCAATAAGTCACTGAATCAGGTGGATCCTTTTAGCGGACTCAAGTGATCCGGACACAAATAAGTTTCATCCACACAACTTTTTCAGGGTTAGATCAACTTATCTGTTAGTGGCCGCACCTGATCTTGATCCTGAACATCTTAAACTAGTTTAATGATCATGTAGGCCAACTGTCATAGTTTGTACTATGCGATAAAGTGCTCTTCGGCGGAAAAGTTCAAATTACGTTACATGCAATAATGTATGCTTCTCGAATTCAGTCAGCTAACTTACCAATTCAGACACACATTCTAGTTTCTTCATAAAACCGTTAAAGTTATTAACACAAGTTTACACCCTCCCCCTATCACGCAATGCATACTGCCCCAAATCTTCAAAACAATTCCTACAACCTCTCCCCTCTAATTATCTCATTATGAATGCATGTTTAACCATCTTGACAGCTGCTTAATGTCAAACACAACACAACATGATCTTATCTTTTATCTATTGCATTGACGGACGACGGCTTAAACAAAATACTCGTCTTTTACATAATGGAGTTAATGAAACATGTCTTGTGGTTTGGTGATCAGTGTAAATTCGATAGCCTCTGTTTGCTGCATATAACAGTTTGTATTTGTTCTTGACAGAATAAGTACATGTTTCAATATAAGTAAGTAGGTAGAGTCAATTGTTTTAATATAATACACACTGTATGTTCGGTAAGAATGTTAGAGAATATGAGTAGTGGTATGCATGTATTTATAAAGTTCCATGTATAAGGACTATATATGTACTTGTCTGGAAATAAATGTGTTGTTGTGTTCTGTTCATGTGTACACAATGTATGTTGAAACAAAGCGATACCAAAGTAACTTTATCTGGAAAAAAATACGTTAAACGTTACAATGAGTGTTTACTTGTACCTTTGCAGCTAACTGCCCATATGTATGGAAAATGATTTAAAAAAAAGATATAACACCATTTCTTTATTCACGGTAGCGGAATCTCAATTAGTGTAGTTTATATACTATGCAAGGTAATCTTCAACCTACACTAAAAGTATGCTCTTTTATTGATAGTAACTTACATTGTTCTCGTCTATACTAAAACCAAACAAAACACACACTCAATGTAGGTATAACTTGAATACTGGTTCAACTAAATCAATTCATTGTCTACATTTTTAAATTTCATACATTTCTTTATCGCGTGTTGAGTTTTGAAAAATGATAATCTAGCGTAATCAGTAGAGGTGCGCGTTTTTGTCGCGGCAGTTTTAAACCTTCCGTCGCCAGCTATCGACAAGACCTCACGTATAGTAGTAGTACAGGCTGTATCGTATCGACTTTTTGTTTTCACCAGGTTCTCTCGTCAGTCATAGCGTAACAGTCGCTCATAGAACTAAGTCACTAGTTAATAGTCTACTAAGTTAACCGTTTTTAGTATCGAACTGTAGTAGTGTGCATATCGGAACAAAAAGGGAAACTAGGAGACTTGTATAGATTAGATTATACCTAATAGTATACTAAAGCGGAAGATTAAACTGCTAGCCGTATTTTCAGATAAAATAACTTCTGACGACAGGATACGGAAGCTGTGCTATATTAAATATATTTTCCGGACGATTACCTACAGAATTGTGGTTTTGGCGACTTTTCTTTCAATTTCGACTTTGGATACACTTGTGCAATATTTGTAGCAGTATTTTCTTGAGCTATATCAGCAACAGCAAACATGGAATATAACGTTCTTAAAGTAGTAGTGATCGCACTGATGACAGTTTCTGCCTACGGTAAGTCGAGTTTTACCTTAAATTATTTTTTTCCTACATTATGATCTTTATTTTAAATGTATGTATAGCATCTTTTTAAGATAGAAGGTGATGTTTGTCGAAGGTTCAAACATTAAAAATCATCGTCGTGCAGATTTAGAATCGAAAAAATATGAGAACATAAATTACAGGTTTTGCTGTTGTTAGCTTATCGTAGCAAAGGTGTGGGTTTATTTGATTCCCCATAAACTTGTCAAATCGTCATTTAATTGTACATACATGCATAAATGTTGTGATAGCCAGTCAGACATGGACTTTTATCACAGTGGCAGATGTTGATAAAATAGAGATTAATTATCAAACGTTGGCGATATAGTCTGAAGGAGAAGGTGTGAACGACAGAAGTGTAAAACATTTGTAGCTATGGATTTCAATTGCTACTTTTGAAACAATAAAACAATAAAAAACCGAAAGTCCAACATGCACTTATATTGTCGAAGATTATAATGTGTTTTTTGAACCGTGGTATCGATGGTTTGACAAAAAACTGTTGGAGAAAAATATAGTTAACGGAACGAAAAAGTTCAACTGAAGTTTGCTCGTAATAATTTTAAACCCAAAGAACAGTGATACACATATAAAATGATACATATCTATAGATACAATGGTAGCATAAATGTGGTTGGTCATTAAAGATAAGATTGCATTATATTGTATACGGACAGAACAGGCTAAACGAGGTCTGAATGAGTGCCGTACAAGTACCTAACCCTGTATCCATCCCACTGCAAATGAGATAATGATACGTAGATAATGAAGACATTTGATGTACAGGCACGTGAAGTTAGAGTGTATGAAAGC
>ENA-OREC01000064-OREC01000064.1-marine-metagenome-genome-assembly--contig:-NODE-64-length-24789-cov-13.303699_pt1 | contig 24789 bp, 9 predicted proteins | sample MGYA00248626_ERZ508543 | MGnify/ENA primary metagenome ERZ508543 (study PRJEB26211, sample SAMN05518279) | marine metagenome | isolation source: Puget Sound, Washington, USA | host: Bankia setacea | place...
ATAATAATAATAATAATAATAATAATAATAATAATAATAATAATAATAATGATGATAATGATAATAATAATAATAATGATGATAATAATAATAATAATAATAATAATAATAATAATAATAATAATAATAATAATGTAAAACAGTTACCTTAGTAACTTGTGGAAGGCACGTCATTTCACATGATTTACATTGTTTTGAACCTCGTTTTACACAACCTTACACCTGGAAAATCAATGCCGCAATCTGAAGTGTTTGTCAAATTCGGACTCATGATTATCTTAATAACCCGACGTGGATACGTTGTTCTATCTCAACTCAACCATATCATTCAGTTCGTATCTTATTTCGACATACGAGTATATACATAGGCATTCGTTGCTGCCGTCTTAAAATGTGAAGATCTATAAAATAAAAAAGTAGACAGTGAGTTGACCTTTTTTGTCAAATATTTCTAGTTAAAGCCACACTTATTGTTTCGTTTTTAGGAAATACAACACCCCAACACAATCTAATGTTAGACGTGTTCCCAAGCCTGCTTCCCCGTACGGTCCTAGGGCTGGAGGTATGAGGTCCATGGAGTCTGACACCACTATCTACCCAGAGACGGTTGCGTCATGCCATGATTACGATTACCCAACAGACGATTTTCAGTCAGGTTTTCCAAGTCAGTATTTCTCTATGTTCCATTGCCAGACTCAAGAAAATGTATATACATTTACGTTTCTGTTGATTCCTTTTAGATCTAAACAGACCCGTACTCGATTTTTTAGAAGTACCTGTCTCAAGCAAGCTTTATAAAGTAAAGCCAAAAATAAAAATACGTTGACGCATGAGGTCCTCAATTTCAGCCTTCTGTTTCTCAGCTGCAACACTTACTGTTCATTTTTTCCTTTTGCGTGACAGATGAAAATACTAGTGCCTTCGTTTTCGACAGCAGGTGATGCTGAGCCGTCGGTGTATACATGTGTTAGTTCGGTGTATATTAATACAGGTTTCTATAAAACAAATGTTTTATCATTATCTAAAGCAGACGACTCGTGCAGTCTCTTGTCTTCCGGTTACAACACAAACGAATACATATTTCCAATCGGATCTGAAGTCATCCTGACAGCAAATGACGCAATGGTTGATGCGACAAGACGTAAACGACAAAGGAAATTTAAAAGACGTCAGAATAAAATCTCAGGAAATCTTGATGACGACTACATCACACCGATTGCAGGATCATAGTTAACAGACTACTTGGAACCAATCAAAACACACACTACGATGTTTTTCCCGTCATTCCAGCGTCTAGCTGGTGTACTTCCATCAGACGAAACAAGACTTATGGACGTGTGATGATTGAACATCTTTTAACCTTTAAACTAAAGACTACTCGTGAAACTTATGATGTTTGTATTATTTATTTTCTTATCAAAACATGATATGATTGAGCACATGCAAGTATGACAACCTAGCTAAATTACTGATGGAAGTGGTTGCCCAGTATAAATTCTGTGCGATTAATAAAACCTAATTTGTCGTAAAAAACGTCAAAGAGTTAATATGGCTGCCCTGTGATGACACTCGAAAATGTACACGTGTCTGTGCATGTTTATCTTTTTATAGGAAGGGGGTGGGGCAGTGTGCAGTTCGTCATCTCTGGATAAAATCGTGTACAACATTGAAGTTCGTCATCTCTGGATAAAATCGTGTACAACATTGATGAATTGTAGGCCTACTGTTTCTGTTGTGCATAACTTTCAATGCGTTTTATTCTTTTCTTAAATGTGTGATGATACATGACAATTCACGACAAGGGTCAAAGATATTCATCACTGTTTTGAGTCAAGAGATAATTTCTGGTTTTGCACATTTTGTGCATTGACATCATATTAATGTACAAAACTTTGTTACAACTTATAAGGACTTGATAAGTGAGTATATGAAAATACCCAAATAAAATCAAAATTGTTGGCAAAGGTTAAAGATCATTTTTCGAAAAAACGAGCACTTTGACTTACTGTTTTTATTAGCTTGTTGAATTCAGCATTATATTTCCTGTAATATATGTAAATATAAAGAAAAAAATCCCAAAAAATAATGCCGAAAAGGTCTTTAATTTCTATACCATGTGTGTTCGAGTTGATGTAAACTTTTAAGGGCAGCATGTACCCCTTTTCTTGATGTCTAATGCATACCTTGAACCGGCTATTTCGTTCCCAATTGATTAATTTCCTAAACATATATTTCAAGTAATTCACACATTTTATTATAAATGCTTCTTATGAAGGAAGGAAATGGTTCGAGTTTGTAAGAAAAAAACACAACATTGGGTTTCCTACTTTTAAATTGCCTGCAAGTACCGATTTTTTTAATGATTGACCAGTTAAATAATATGTTTGACGATTACCCTACGCAGAGAAAACGCCTTAGATTTTTTTCAAATGGCGTTTTATAAGTGCAAGAAATCCGGATAACAGTACAGATGAGAATAATCTGAATTTGTTTATATTTAAAATATTGACCAAAAAGTGAGAAAGGGTGTTTTGTCACTTTTCTCAATCATTAGTTGTTATCTATTCAATGCTTGTAATTTTAAATGTATAGACAGATACTCACTGTATTGAGTTGTTGTACATTCTCTCTCTCTCGGCCCTTTAGTTTTACAAGTGAGCCTGCCTCATATGTTCAAGTAGTGCATATAAATGTTTTGTTGTACCCTGTATTTCTTGAAATTTGAAGGAAACACTTATGGAACAATCATATGGTGTTTGTCATAAGCTTGGGAAGAAGGAACCTATTCTCACATGTTTGCTAAGAGTAATATAGGGAGAGCCTACTATCCATTTAAATGGGTTTTTACAACAAACGGTTCATTCAATTTCAAACAATCATAATGTACATTTACAATTATAAGTTGTTCTCTTTCTTAAAACGATGTTAAAACAAATCAAGTGGTTTTACTGGATAAGTTAAATCTCCATTATAAACAGTTCTGTAATACCTATTGATTATAACCACACAAATACAAATAGACAAACACTAAACTCTCTTTACACGGCTTTATTTTCACTGAGAGTCCACACTAACAGACAACATGTTCAGTAGATTCTCACAGCCTTGCCCATGGTACTTTTAATGTAGAGGGCGCGTACGTTTTGCCAGTTCTTCTTCAGCAGGGAGACGAGGAAGTTGATGGCGAGAGAGATGTTCTGGTACAACTGGTCGTCTGTCATAGCAACGTGTCCAACACAGGTAGCTAAACACAACACCTATAGAAACAAAATGAAATAGTTGTACAATTCAAGACACTATACTATTGTAGAAGTAGTATATATGTATACACACACAGTTAAACAATGAATCTAAACGGGAGCTGGTGCCAGCCCACTGATATCAAAACTATTTTAATGCTACTATAAAAAAAAAATCAACAAAACTAAATGAAACCAATTGATGGATCACTGTTCTGTTAAGACATACACACACATTAATTTGGAAAATTTTAACCTAATTGACATATTTATGCAGAAAACTTACCAAAATGTATTTTAAAGGAAAATAATGATGGAATTTAATGAATTTATTTGTTGTCACATTGAGGAAATTTACACTTTCTTTTTTAATTTAACTTCATGGAAGAAGAACTAAAGAAGGCTTGACAATTATTTAAAACAAATCCAACATACCTTCTTCAACTGGAACTTGATGGTAGATTTGGTCTCTTCAACCTTGCCACTCATAGAGTCCTGGTGGGACATTGGCGTAGGGAATTTTCCCGCTCTGTTCAAACCAGGTCCCAAAAGTTTAGGGATCTGCTTAATAAGTGTGTCGGAGGCAAGGAAGGCACTGTACTTCTTGGCTGCAAAAGAATAAATACAGTTTTTAAACATTGCTATTTCTGATGGTACTTTGAATACTTAGTGAATATTTGAGAAATCCCTCAGTCATGTTAATCAAGTTTACTAAACTTGTTAGACTACCTTTATTTCTAATTGATATAACCATTCAGATAGATTCAAATTACTACTTATTTCTCTTTCAAGGGGGAAATTTTCAAAAACACAAAACTCCAATTTCTTACCCAAACGCTTGACGAGTTTCTTATCTTTGTTAAGTTTCTTTAGTGCATCAGAGTCCATGCATGGTAGTTCAAGTGCATTGGCCTGATCACAGTGCACCTGGTCACCAAGAATGCACACCTTCATCTTGGGCTTGGGAACGTGCATCAACCTGTTGTAATGGTTGATAGGCATTGTACAATCTCTCAATCACCACATAGAAAATATATATCATTTAGTTGAAGAAATAAGAGGTTGATTAAGACAAATACTGAAGCAAACTCCAAACTCTGAACAATGTGTAATATTTAATTTGTTTTTCAAACAATTCTTACCAAACTTGGCATATGACTACAATCATATCTGTTATAAAATGGCATCAGCAAATAAGAGTAAACGTCCAAAAATATTTCTGGTAAATAGCACTGAACGCACATTGGTAGCAAAGTCAATTTCATGAAATGTTATAAAAGTCAGTATCGGATGTGACCAACCACACAAACATGTATTTTATTTTATCTTGAAATGCTAGATTGAAAAATGCCAACTACGGGACACCGTCTCAACGTCCATTTGCTCGTCCGACGTATTTCAGCATAAAATGTTGGTATTTTTAAAGACTAAATAATTATTTTTGTGATTGCATTGTCTAATAACAACCAATGAACAGTTGAATGATACACATGATTACCATTTAAACCAACCAATTTCACTTGCAATATGATTTCCTATTTTCGTCTAAAAGCCTGTGCTCGTCCGTGGCAAACATTTTTTGTCAGCGCATTCAAATTTTAATTATTGTCAGTGTTATCAATGAAAAATATAAAACCAAATATGTACGCCAAAATCTGTGTTGCGTTGCGAGTTTGCTTCAGTATATTACCATCATAGACTTATGCAAATTTAGTAGCAATAACTGCAGATCTTATTGTAATTTAAAGTATCGAAACTAGATAGAATAAATGGAAACTACTTCTTTCAATGCAAGTTTCATGTACACAATATTACCTGCAGCACCGTAGTATTCCTTTATGGATGGCTGCTTATAAAGAGTCGGTACAGAGATGTTTATGCTCTGTTACCTCCCCAGTTGTTTTAAGACCCTGGGTGAAGGTCCGCAGAGCATCAACTCTGCTTCCAGCATAGCTTCTCATTAACTGAATGTTCCCTGTCAAAACCACATTCTTACTTTAGTCATGTAAGTATCAATGCATTCATTCTCTTGAAATTGATTATCCCTTAATTTGGAATCCCGTTAATGATCAGCTATGTTGGTAAAATTATGTTATGCAGCCAAACCTGACTGTGCCGGCAAAACGCTTGTCTTTTTGGGGATCGTAGTTCTTCAAAGCAATTTGGAGCTCAACAGATTCTGTGAACTTCCTTTTCTTCTCTGTGGACCCCTTCATTACAGTGGCAATTGCCTCCTGCAAGTTTTCTCGGCTGATTTTACTGTAATTGAAAAATAAATAATACAAAGATCACAACTTGGGGGGAAAAACATGTAGAGCAAACATTCATATATTATACCAACAAAATATGGCCACTGGTCAATAGTTCTTCCAAGAAAACGCTTTGCATTTGAGCTATTTTTCTGTTAGTCAAATGCGGGGTTCTTCACATTTAGCTCAATAACACGTAGCATAGTTCCGACATCAAACCTATGTCGGAACATTTAAGAGGCTGAAAAATCAAGTTTTCAGCAACGTGCATTAGTTATTTAGAAAGAACAGATAAAGATACATCAATATACATGACAAATCAACATTGACATACTTTAAAACATCTTTAGCAGCCTCTTAAACCAAAGACACTTCACATTTCAGCCATCCTTGTATGCATATGGCTGTGTGCGCATATGCAAATGAGATGTTAATGACACTGGGCAGATCTCTTAGACGAACATTTAGAGTTTTGTTTTCGTAAAACTACACAGCCGTTTTTAATGTGCTTTAAAGAAATCATTTTTAGGCTAAAGTTATAGTATATACCGACGACATATACATTAAAACAATATATTTGGCAAGTAGAACTGACCTCATTCACATGTTACATGAATTAACTTTTTTGCTAAAAATATATTCTAATATTTGACCCGTTTAACCTAGTACACAAAATGGCTACAGTCATGCTGCATTGTGTAAACAATCCAATTTAGTGCTGCCGGTCACTGAATTAGAAGGTGAAAGTGGTCAGGTTTGATAAAAGTATATGTTTAAAATAATTTATTTGAATTTGGCAGTGCTTGATTTGTACAGATGTTGCATTCATTTGGTTTAATAATTCAACTGGCCTTGCTACGTGTTTTTAACGTTGAAGTGAAGAACCTTGTATTTGACACATCACACATGCATGGTTTTCTATGAAGAACTAAATTGAACCTACAAAGTTGAACGTTGGCATATTATTTCTAATAATCAAACACCATTTATATAACTAGTATGTGTGTCATTTTAAACACTCTAAACAATGCGTTAAAGATTGTTTTCCATATACACGTACATTGTTTATATCGTTATAAATTCTAGACTATGGTCAAGTTGAACTTTAAAGTTTGTATTAGTGTCATAATATAAAAAATCAAACGAGATACTTGGAGAAGCTTCAATATCAACTATTTGGAACAAAACTGTAAAGAATCCTTTGCTCGAATAGTTAAAATTTCATTTCATTACGATAATAAACATGACATGGATTTTTGTCTAAAATGTTGTCGCAACCAAGTGTGTATAAGAAACACAAATATATATAGCTATAACATATGACATGTTAAACATTACACATATTTGTCTTTCCAGACAACTTGAATATTAAATAAAACGAATGGCTGATATAAAGACCGTCCATCTTTGTCGATTTAAACCGATTTTCAAATGTACAAAATATTTCACCTCATCTTGCCGTCGCGTGAAATCGGAAAAGGAAGTTGTGTTGAAAAAAGGCACCCCACCTCAGACGAAGAAAGCACTGCCTCACCATAGTAAGTTTACGTTGCATGATTTACCTCCCGTTAAAAAGTCAAAATGTAACGCAATTCATATGCTTTTTAAAAAAACACGTTCTATTGAAAAATGTAAGATGTGGAATAGAACGCTAATATATCCACATACGCGGCCCTATAGTCGTCAGGTGCCAAAGGTCGTCACACGTTTATTATTCATGCGATTTACTCAAATAATTAGGTATTTAAGGGTTCAACAAAGAGTTTCATATACTTGATACATGTTTTAGCTAGAGTCTTATTTACACATCTCTACTTTAATGTCCGTAAACTGTGAGTAATGTTATGTTGTGTAGGACATCCGTTTTCCGACCGATTTTTGACGACGGGCGACGTTCATTCTTAGTTTTACCTCGCTCCGTGACGACTTTATGTCCCATAATTTAACGAGCATATGTGTATTCTTATTCTGACCCCACGCAACCTTTTAATCTGTCATAAATTGTCGATTTACAGTTGGTGAAGTTGTACTTTTTGCCAACTATGGTTGTATTTTAATGAAACTATACTCACCAAGTGCTATTGAAGTCAGTCTGTCATATTTAGAGGGTCCAATGTAACGTCTATAACTGAACGGTCAACGTCGAGCAAACATGTTGTTGCATACGATTGTCATATGTTAACGACAATTATATATTGACTCTTGATTTAATTAGAATGAGATGCGATTTCAACAATTTTAATATGTTTGGCATTATATTTAGACCTAATTAATATTACGTTGGTATTGTGCTTACGTGAGTGTTAAGATCTGTAGAAGAATCGGCCTACCCAAACTTCAAGATGAAACTCGAACTGCATGCATCTCATTTCCCTACTATAATACGACCAGGTACCAACGTTTAATTCCGCTATCCCGGAGTGTTAAGGGCAGCCTTCTTGCTTTCATATTAATTCACATAAGATGCAGGTTTGGTCTGATTTAAAGTGAAAATAATTACCTTTGTACTTTGATAAACTAGCTGGGATATATCTATATCTAGGTAGTGTTGTACATAGATAATCTAGTTGAGATCTCAGTTCTCTAACTTATTTCTCACTCAGTTTCATTTATTCTTTGTTCTTATAGTGTACTACTTATATCAACTAACACCGTTGGCAATGATTGCAAACAAAAAACGTACATGTTAAGTTCTTATCAAGACATTAGCTATCATTACATAGCCTGCGCTGCATTTTTTATGAAAAATATAAACATTGGCACTAAACATTATAAATCGAACTTTGGTACTATTACAGGTGTGTAAGTTCCTAGAAAATGACCAACGTTTCAAACGCTTATTCTGCATTCGTACTACATTTATTAATATTTCATGTACGCTGACTGCGAGATTCAGGCCACCGGACCCTAATAACTCTTATTGACATACATGAATGCTTATAGTGTCACGACCACAGACGGTAATTCGGAAGGAAATTGTTGATGATGTTGATCAGGTGACAATAATGATCGTATCTGGACTTGATTAGGAAAAAACTTTCAAAAAAACTGTTCCGACTTTTATTTCTACATACTGAAAGACTGGCTAGATATAATTACGTTGCTATATGTAAGCACGAGACGAGACTTAACTTATATTACTGAAGTGTCTTCAAAGGTGTCAATACCACAACAAAAACACATTATTTACTTAAGTAAGACGGTGCACGTGCATCTTGATCATATGTGACCACACATACGGGACAGGGCTGGATTATTAATCAACCATTAGCTATTCAATTACGTACACGCAGTTTTTCGTTGATTTGCCTTATTAAAAACCATCGACGACGGTATTGGGCGACATTGAGGCATATGTGGTGACGACCTAAGGGCGGTATTGACGACATTGGGGTGACGACATAATGTTCTGGTTGACATAATGTCGGCAGGGGTTACTCTGCTTCATATTTAGTTACCTCCCTTAGTGTTTCCTCTGTCAAATAAGACCGAGAGGAGATACATACAGCGTATGGTATTTAAGCCACATGGTAAAAGGCAGCCGCATACATTACTGTATATATACAGGTTACATACTGAGTTAAATTTGAAACGTAATAAATCATCGTAGGTACAATAATTGTTTTGTTTGCATATATATATGCTTGTTACTTGATGACAGTCCCGTCTTTCTACTTTAATAGCGATTACATTTGATTGATTCCGTTATTAAACAGTCGTTGTATATATACAAGCGTGTTTAGTCGTGACTTCCTACCTGGTGCATTCTGAGATCTATTTACATAAATGCTGTATTTGTCTGAACGTCAACGGATGAGATGTATTTCGGATTGTCTGTAGTTTGTAGTCTGTAGTGTGTGCACAGTCCTCCTGAGCGAAACATCGAGCTTTGGACTAAGCGCATGGACCAGGACATCGTAACTTCGTGCGTTTCTTTGCAGTGCTATTTGTGTTTAGGCAGTGTTTACGTGTATGAATAATGACAGACATAGAGAAGTTAATGTGTTGTATATGTTTAATGTTTCCGTGGTACGTGTTCGCACATGGTTAATTAGTGTGACATGTACGTGCCACAGTAAAACAAAATGATCAGTGTGAGTTTATTACGACGTGTAAATTATGAACATAACAAACAGTGTGAAATTCCACTCCGCTGATGACAGGGACCGTTTCCATTGTCTTCCCCTTGGCGACTACATGTTGAGAGCGGTTGAAGAGAAAGGACTCAATCCATTTGTTCGTACGTGTTACACCGGTTATCGCCAGATACACACAGTTGAAGACCAAGCGATTTTCTAAAAAGAACCTAGTAAAACTAGCTGAATGGGTACAGTTATGGGCATGGAACTTCACACCCAAAAGTGCATGCAGCTATCTCAACATCTCTAGAGCCAGAAATCCTAAAACATAAAAATACATTTTCAAAGGTCTCACCCTAGAAGAGCGAGGAATCTTCGACAAAATACCAATCAAATCTGGGTTGGAATAGTCACATTGTCCGAGTACCAAAGAAACAAAATAACACGAACATTGGGCTTCCTAAGACGTAATTTAACTTGTGATCGGCGTCAGCAGAAACAAAAACAAACGCCTATATCACGATGGTAATTAAGGACGTATACCAACCTTGAATATTGTGCCTCAGCATGGAACCCCCATCAGAAAAAGTATGAGCAGAAGATCGAAATGGTCCACCGGAGAGGTCAATCTCGATGAGGTATCACAGCTGGGTTTTTTTCTTAAAATTCCTGTTCTTCTCACTTTTATCTAGATCTATATGACATATATCCGTGACCGAGTCTATTTTCTAACTTTCCTATTACTTCTCTTTATGATATTCCTTCTTGTACACCGTGGTCAAATTTGACAGAATCACGTACAGTACAGATACAGATACACAAAGATACAGACCCATGGCAGGTGGTATATATGTTTCACACGAACCATTCATAGACCTGTCCGTGGTTTCACCTAAATTATATACAAACACATAAAATGATTGTATACCAACACGTGAATATGTAGTGACTCCAATGTAACGTTTTTTCTGTTTTCAGATATGAAATGTTGCACTTGAAAAAAGAGAGTAAATTTACCCAAAATGTTCCATACGGCCATTGTACTATGAGGAATGTAAGGGAAGTAACTCAGCGTGAAGTTCGAGTTTAATGTTGGGTAACGTTCATAGCCCTCGTCTTCAGTGAGATAATACGAGATTTTTCTTCACCGTCTTGCAACATTGTTGAGCAAAAATGAAAGTAGAATCAAGATTCAGGATCTGTGATAACTAATAAGGACTTTAAACGAATCGACACGATGGTGGTAGGAGAAGCAAGTCGGGTCGTTGCTGTGGAGGTATGAGTTCATCCCATTTACGTTCCCTTTTTTAGCTAAAAACTCATCGCGGGTGGGGAAAAATTAAAGTAATTTTTGTTCGCAGTTTTTTTTCAATTTCAATCAATCAGTCAGTGTATAACAAATGATGACTTTTCTATCTGTTATATAGTTTATGAAATGCAAATGAATTGTTGTTTGTCTACTGATAATTCTATTTAGGTTCTTAAACTGTTAAAGGGATAGGATTGTGAATCATCAGACAGCAGGAAATTGGCAGTTTTATATGAAATGTTAGTAAAATGTGAACTGCTATGGATGAATGTCACAAAAAGTGTAGCACTTACTCAATAATGTACCAGGATGAAGCCTATTACATATATAAATCAATTAGCCACAAACTGGTATGATTCTCGTAGTTCTTCATAGATTCGTGGCCTTTGTGTTAATTTGTTCTCTTAAAGTCATAAAAAATGAATATCTTAATTTTACCAATGTGATTTAGATTTAGACCAAAATGTATTGATTAGTTAGATAAGTTGGCTTCTGAATGGGCTGACATAGGTTTCATGAATTTAACATGTTACATAAAACTGAAGAACCTCACATTTGCCATTTGTTTTTTTACATTTTGAAATCAGTCGCCAAATAAATAGGGCTGCTCACCTCTCTTTCATTAAATTTTGAATCATTTGACTGGATTGTACTGTACTCGTTGTATTTCAGGACACATGTGTTGCAGATGACCCTAAGGTGGTATGTGTGATACGTGACATGGTGGATCCACATGCTAATGCTGTAAAACACTCCATGAACCTGCCAGCGTCCATGTCAGTTAGGGTTCTACTGGCTGAAGTCTGTAAACAGTTTGGCTACATGCTGAATACAATATCTCTTCAGTATGAGAAACAAGAAGGAACAGAAACTCTAGAAGTAGGTATAGGTAGGATCATGTAGAGAACTCATTATTGGCTATTAGTTGCAGGAATTTAATTATCACCAGGTATTCATTTAGCAGTAATTCATCCCAGTTTTACTTGAACATATTATAATTTTCTAAACGTTAAAGAACATGATAGTTAATTTAAGCCTCAAACCCCCTCCCCCCCCAAAAAAAAAACAATAGCTGTTTGACTTAATGGCGCCATAGTTAATTATTTACCAATCTACTTTCTAGCTTCGTATGGAACAGTATAAAGACATGTATTTGGAGGATGTACTGAGTCCATCTGTACGGCGCCATAACTTCAATATATGTGAGTTAGAAGGGATGTCACCACAGAAAATGCCACCTCCTCCTCCACCACCTCCTCATTCTGGATCACAGGTAAAACTTACCTACCAGTCACAGTTTGATATCTTCTTCTTCGCTGTAACACAGTCAGGCCAGGCAAGGATGACTTTTTGTTGTCCGACTGAGGTCCTCCACTTTACCTTTCAGATTCTGATGGAGTGTCGTCTCAGTTGGCCAAGTTGCAGATCTCTCCTCGTCATGCCTTTTACAGTTTTATATATACACTTAAGTGTCTTTCTCCTGAGATAAACAATTTGTTGTAGGGTTTACGTAATTTGAACAGTGTTTCAGCTATATAACGACAGATAGGTAACTCAAGTGTGCTCCTGGATGTTTGAACCAGTACTGTATTGTGCAAGTAACAGATACCTTTCTCACACTAAATAAGATGTTCTCCATATTATCAGTCCTGAACTCTTACTTGTCCCAAAGGACTTAGATTTTTCAGGAGATTTCTTAAAGTTACATAGAAAGACTGCAACTCTTGGATGCACACAGGAAATTGTAGAGCTGCATTACCAAAGGTTGATTAACATACCTTCACCTAGTGCTAGAACGTTGCCCAAAGAAATACTACTTCAGATAGAACTACAGAAAGGTGCGATTAATCGATGGACTGTTATTGACTTAATGGATCGTTTGTGGAACTATGTACTGGCATGTGAATGAACTGGTATGGAAGGAAATGCAGTTCATCGATTGTGGCATCGATAATGTTCGTACTAACACTCTGACTGAATAAAAGTGTAGTTGATTCTATTCCACATCGTAATTTGTAATTGTATTGTTGTCATGTTAATTTGATATATCCAAAAGAAACGAGAATGCTGTAAATGGTTGTAACATTGTTTTAATTCAACTTTAGGACAATATTTTCATCTATATAATTTCAGTATAATTTGGAAATGAACATTGAAAGTTAGTCTAAAATGAAAGCCTTTTAATAAATATATACCACTCCTTTTATACTGGCCCACCGGTTCCGTCATCAATATCGAGAAAAACGGGTATTAACAGTGCTCCGTCGACCGACTTTATTTATATACAAAAACATAACCACCACTACTCCACCAACTGACTAATAACTTACATAACATTGTGTATAGGTTAATATTCGAGCCAATCGCGACAACTCTCAATAAATGGTAATAAAGACTTCAAGATCCTGTTTTGAACCTTGAATCAAATTTTTTAAATCCCATAAACAGGACATAGATATTTAGACAAAGTACTTGACACCTGGAGATCTTGAGTCTGATTAACTCATGAAATTGTCACATGTTGGTTATATTGTATCCTTTGGAATCATCTATTTGTATATTTTGCTATGTATGCTTTCCTAAATTTTTTTTTTTTTTAATCTTTATCTATTATTGATTTGTGCTCATTTTCATTGACGTTTGAATGACTAGATTTATAACCATTACTTGTAACACATTGTATTTGACATACATGTAGAGGTCTATATTAGTAAATGGTTAAGCTCACCTATGAAAGCATAGAAAATTAGTTCCCACGGAAAATATTGAATTCAGAGAAAACTTTGTGTATTTGATGTACTTTCTTCCCATGAGTCTGTTTACTGTATTTTTTAGGCTTCAGTGACGTCAGATTGGGACAGTGAGAACTCAGCTAGTCTCGACAAATCCACTTTTTTCAGCAATAATACGACGTTGGAGCCTCGATCATCTTACAACAGTGTCTCATCTACAGCCATCTCGTACTCAGCATCGGATTTCTCATACTCTTCAGCTTTAATCAAGTCAGATACAGGTACCCATTAGCTTTCTATCAACAATGTCAACTGTAGAGGGGCGGCGTGGCACAGTGGGTAGCGTGTCTGATTTGTTATTGGTGAATGCCTGTTGGTTGTGAGCTCAAGCCCCATCAAGGGCTCCCATTGTTTCCTTGAGCAAGAAACTACCATCATTGCTCAGTACTGGTTCCAGGAACAGATTCCAGCTTAATTGGCATAAGCCAAAAAATGCTTGTTTCACAGTCAAACTAAAATAAATTAGTTTAAACTAACTGTAACTCTACAAGAATAGTAGTTGGGATCAAAATCTATATACAAATGCAGCGCACCAAAAACTGTAAAATCTTGACTCATCCTGCTCATTACAGGGTATGGTAAAAATGATGTGTATGATAAATGCATCACAAATATTCAGATATCCACCCAGGAAGGTAGTACGAGTGGAACTTTTGTGCCCTGAAGTGATCTATATTAAGTAGTAATCTTAAGGTGTAAGTAAACATTGAGAGGTGGAACTGTTGGGATTGGTTATTAATAAAATGCCTTTTAACTGTTTTCAATAAAAAATTGATGCAGAAATATAGGGTACAGAAACACATAGTTCCATGGAGTCTTAAGTTTTATTACACAGGAAGCAAATTAATTTTTTACATTTGTTTGCTAAAAAGTTGATCTAATCAGGTTTAAAACAATTCATATTGCAACCTTATAAATGGCTGGTTTGGGAATTTCAGTGCTTGTCTGACAGAAATTTATTAACCAAGCAACAAAACACTTGCATATGTTGTCTCTACCACCAACATCTTATTTGAAAACAAATTCAGGGTCACCGGAATACATATATTTATAAAAAAAGAGGTAAACAAGGCCATTGAATGATTCATTGTTGTTATGTTTACAGGCTATGTGGGCCTTGTTAATCAGGCTATGACGTGTTATCTGAACAGCCTTATCCAGACCCTATATATGACACCAGAGTTCAGAAATGCCATCTACAAGTTTCACTTTGATAGTGACAAAGGTGTGAAAAATATACCCTACCAGCTACAGAGGTTGTTTCTATTACTACAGGTAAGTAATGGTCAACTGTAGGGTAACATGTAGGATTGAAACACTTGTGCATGGAGAAAGTAGCCTAGAACAATTACAGAAATGTGAAACTAAGAATATTACTGGAAAAACAGTGTGAAACTAGGTAATTGAAGAGGTAATGTTGCACTCTCCTGTCCCATTGAATATAAAAGAAACTTTTGGTTTAATTTGAAAGCTGTAAAACTCTCAAAATGAAATACTTTACGATTGTCGTTCGGGCCCATAAGTTGCCTTTGCGAAAATACCAAAGTCCTTTAGACCCATAGTCTTAACAAGTATCGGCAGTTCTGTGCTTAACTTGGTCAAATAACACAATGTTTTGATTAGTATACCCCACACAAACAAAGTTTTTTGGGTATATAGGAATTATCCTGACTACATTTATTGTAATGGTCAACTTCTCAATAATGTATTAATCGATATCGATGAAACTTTTCACAGTTGCAGTTCATGACCTAAAGATGTGCATGAAGGGAGATGATCCCGGTCCAAATTATTTCAAGGGAGATAATTAATAAAGGGAGATAATTAGTAGTGCAAGACAGGTGCATCCTTATGTGATTTGACTTAAAACTGTTGCAGGTATTAACAGTTTTGTTCTTTATTTCAGACAAGTAAGAAGCGTGCAGTGGAGACAACTGACCTAACAAAGAGTTTTGGTTGGGACAGCTCTGAAGGTGAGTGTCTGGCTATCATCTTATAGTGTAGAGAAATACAGTGAAGTTCTGCTAGAAAGGTGTTACAAGTGTATACAATGGACACTTCAATACTATGTTGTAATAACATGACAATCTAATTCAACTAATTCACAATTAAGTAGACAGTGTAATGAATTCACCAATGTTTGGTCAATGTTCCCATGCAATACAAAACTACTACATGGTGTGTTTGTATTGTACAGTGTGGCAGCAGCATGATGTACAGGAGTTATGCCGTGTGATGTTTGATGCTCTAGAAGTAACGTGGCGCAGTACAGACCAGGAAAACCTCATCAATCACCTGTACCAGGGAAAGATGAAAGATTATGTGGAATGTTTAGAGGTAATCACAGCATCCATGGGTTGATATAGCTTTAACAATATGTGTATTAACCCAATGATTTTTCAAACAAAGAGTAACAAAACTCATAAGAACATATGGATACTCAATTAAAAAAGTTAATGTTGTATAGAAAATATAGGGACAAAAACTGCTTCTTCGATTACAATATAAATTTTAATATTGTACACACTTGTGTGTTTAAAATGGTGTTACCTCTTGTACTCAACATAATCCATACTTTGATTTTATAAGTGTTAGCTCCCTTTGATTTTGTAAGTGTTAGCTCCCTTTGATCAGGTTTTTCAGTCACCTTTCAATACTTAAGTCATACCATAGCTGTTTTCTAGGATGTCAAGGACAATATATGTTCATGTAAATATTGTATTCTATTTCCTGTTGAAGCTAAGTGCTTTACCAATAAGAATCTACACCAAAAAAATGGGACCTACCCAAAAGGCAGAGCCCTTTTGTCATGTAAATATACAGAGTTGTCTCTCTAACAAAAAGGGTGAATAGCTGTAGGTCAGATGTCTCAGTGTTACCGTAGGTATTATTAGAGGTTATAAGATGGTGACGGTGTGCCTACAGTTCATATTGGCTCACCCAGATCCATATTAGCACGAGACTTTCAGTCCGATATATACAAACATAGTAACATATGAAATAACTGATTTTTCTTGTTCTATTTCAGTGTAAGAATGAGAGTGCACGAGTGGACACATACCTTGATATACCTCTAGTCATTCGTCCTTTTGGCTCCCAAGTCACATATAAAAGTATTGTAAGTGATACACACTAACTTTATCTATTAACTACATTAAAATGAATCAGGATCTTACATGTGCACTTATTTAATATAAACTTTTATGACATGAGTACTTATTTAATATAGTTATATCTTGTTTCACTATATGTAATCTAATATATTGTTTACTCTTACAGAAAGAGTCCCTGAATGCGTTTGTACAGTATGAGACTCTACAAGGAAGAGACCAGTATTTCTGTGAAAAGTGTAATAAAAAATGTGATGCCCATAAGGTAAATATAGACTATGTTGCAGGTACAGGCTCCAAATTTCACAAGAAGAACTAAAGTGCACTAATTGTCTTTAGTCCATTAATTTTCTGAAGTATAAACATAGTGTGTTTACATTTGAGCACATTACCTGTAGTTTACTATGATGACCAGTGAACTTAAACGTATTTTGTGAAATTGGGGCCAGAATCATTACTACATTGTACTCATAAAGACAATATCAATGGTTCCATGGAACAAGTAATAGGGTCGTCACGTTTACAGATTTTTGTAAACATGTACACAATTAGAGCTAACCGAAACGCTACTGTTTACACGTAACTGGTATGCATAAGCCAATTAACAATGATAAAGTGCTGAAACAGCATTAATTGATTGTGAAATGTGTGCATGGTTGGGCCCATGATACCATCATCCTAACTTATTGTGTGTCTTTCTGGTCATAATTTCATAAAAGATAAAAATGGGGGACATGTTACTGATGTAAGTCACGTTTATATATTAAATGTTTGTAAAATATATTTTGTATTAAATTTGACCTACACAAATGTTATACTATCTCTTCACTAGTCTAGTCCTTTAACACATGCTTCATGGTTATAAGTTAAAACTGCTGTTAAGAAACTATCAACTGCTTGTTTTGAAGGCTACACAGGTTTTATAATAGTAATATCTAAAGTGTTAAAGGGTGTGTAACTAGCAGTGATAATGTCAATCTTTTCGACCACTTGATTTTATAACTTTTATTGACGAGAATTCAAACTTCATTATACTTCATGTTATAAAAATAGATCGTGTACACGGATATTGATTTTGTAAACGTTTATTGGTACTAATCGAAACGGTTCCGGATACACGTGTAAATGTGACAGCCCTAACAAGTAATGACGTTTCTGTGATAGACTGTAGACATATTAGAATGTGAAATTTAATAAATTTAAATCACTGGAAGCATTGGTTTAATTTATCATTATTAGACTTGCTTTGTCAGCAGTGTCTGTATACAGCAATAGCCTCATTGTAAGGAGTAAGGAGTTATGTAACTTGCTGGATAATTATACAACTAAAGTAAATACTGAACAAGTCATAGGAGTTATGTAATATGCAGGTGAAGTATAGGTTTGAAGTAAATAAGTAAAAAGTCAGCTTAAACAAATAACGGTCATAGGAAGGCGATGTTCATGCAGTGTTTAATGGTGGAGTAAATCGGAGTACCCAGAGGAAATCATCCTGTCTGACCTGGTGACCATTTAAACCTCTCACATACTGATGTGCCAGATATTGAACCTTGGTTACAGTGATTGGCCGTGAATGTGCTAACCACTGCAACAAGTTGTCGACAGATGTAAACTTTACTAGACGAGATAAATTTTGCTTAGAATGTACACTATTTTGGGGACACACACATTTACATGTACTTGAAACTGATCCACATACTTCTATTCTGTGCCAACAGAAGTAAATTAGTTTAACAGCATTGAGTTTAGAGAAGTTTTATGTTTGAAGTTTGTTCACTATTACAGGGACTAAAGTTCATGTCGTTCCCCTATTTGTTGACACTACAAATGAAGAGGTTTGACTTTGACTACAATACAATGCACAGAATCAAGTTAAATGACAGGTAAATATGACAGTGTATGGCAATTGCTCTTTTATTACAGTTGGATGACTTGCGTTTTTTTGCATTTGTATCTACTATCATGATTTCTAGATTAAAAGATCACATGTCCAAATCCATACCTAAATAGTCATACCTCCATCATAATTATAGAGACAAAGAGATCATTTGCGTGTTTTTTCATTTTGAGTTAATTCTTTTGACTTCATTTCTTTCTGTGTATTTACTAATCTGTGCAATATTACATGTAACAAATTTATAAACATATCTACTTCTTTTGATTTCTATTAACACCCAGCAAAAGGCAATATCTGCATACTTTTTGACTATGTGGAATTATTGAAATCCTGTGTTATTGAATTCCTATAACAAACAATGCAGGCTTTTTATTATAGTTTGTTACGTAGTTTGATTGATTCCATTGGTTATTTTCTCCTTCCCTTTCAGGATGTCGTTCCCAGACACCCTTAACTTGAACTATTTGATAGAGGAGTTAAGCAGCCAGTATAAGACAAAGTCAGAGGAGGCAACGAGTACGGTGATAGAAACCGCCTCAGACACTGTGGAACACACTAATGATGATGGTAAGTTCTACTCTGTTAGGATTTTATGGTTAACAAAGTACAGTATCAATAGTTAAACCAGTACAGTATCTATAGTTAAAAAAGTACAGTATCAGTAGTTAAGAAAGTACAGTATATATAGTTAAAAAAGTACAGTATCTATAGTTAAGAAAGTACAGTATCAGTAGTTAAGAAAGTACAGTATCAATAGTTAAAAAAGTACAGTATCAGTAGTTAAGAAAGTACAGTATCAGTAGTTAAGAAAGTACAGTATCTATAGTTAAAAAAGTACAGTATCAATAGTTAAAATAGTACAGTATCAGTAGTTAAACAAGTACAGTATCAGTAGTTAAAAAGTACAGTATCTATAGTTAAACAAGTACAGTATCAGTAGTTAAACAAGTACAGTATCAGTAGTTAAACAAGTACAGTATCAGTAGTTAAGAAAGTACAGTATCAGTAGTTAAGAAAGTACAGTATCTATAGGTAAAAAAGTACAGTATCAGTAGTTAAAAAAGTACAGTATCAGTAGTTAAAAAAGTACAGTATCTATAGTTAAAAAAGTACAGTATCTATAGTTAAAAAAGTACAGTATCAGTAGTTAAGAAAGTACAGTATCAATAGGTAAAAAACTACAGTATCAATAGTTAAAAAAGTACAGTATCTATAGTTAAAAAAGTACAGTATCTATAGTTAAAAAAGTACAGTATCTATAGTTAAAAAAGTACAGTATCAGTAGTTAAAAAAGTACAGTATCAATAGGTAAAAAAGTACAGTATCAGTAGTTAAAAAGTACAGTATCAATAGGTAAAAAAGTACAGTATCAGTAGTTAAACAAGTACAGTATCAGTAGTTAAAAAGTACAGTATCTATAGTTAAACAAGTACAGTATCAGTAGTTAAACAAGTACAGTATCAGTAGTTAAACAAGTACAGTATCAGTAGTTAAGAAAGTACAGTATCAATAGACAGTGAGTAAACCATGAGATCCTGATATTTTACGCATCTTTCTACATGTACATGCTTTATGTTTGATTGTATATCATGCTTGTTATCCAAAGCCTCTTTTAAATAAGATTTATATTTGTAAATGTAAAACTACCATTGGAAAATAAAGTTATTACTTTTATTATAATAAATGGAATTGGGTGATGCTTCTCTTAACAGGACATTTTAAGTTTATACCAACTTATTTAACTTATTATGGAACATGCTATCTGGCTGATGTAAATCACACTTTAGCCTGTTCCTGGACACAACCAGTACTGAGAAATGTTTCTTTGCTCAAGAAAATAAAGTGAGCCTTTGATGATGTTTGAACTCACCTCTGACAGGCATCCACCCATTAGTCAGATGCTATAACCTCAGCACCATGCAGTCAGAACCTTTTGAATTAGACCTATGAGTGTTAGGTTTAGGCAGGTGTGACTGTATGAATACTTTGACCTGTTTTTACAGCTATAGATGAAGGTATAGAAGTTGAAGCCTCCACAAGTAGTACAGAAGATACTGGTGTCAGTGATGATGTGATCAAAGAGAATGCTACACAGGAGGATGAAATAGAGGTAAGGCACGAGCAAGCGGAAAGTTCTAAGCATTTAATACATTTGTTACAACAGTTAGAATTGCCTCATATATAATAGTTTTGTTTTCAATCATTATATTTATTACATTTTACAAAGTGTCCCTACAAGACCCATGTCTAGTGTACAATGAGTCATTTCCCTTTTTACTAAAATCTTATGTTTCCTTATATAGAAAGTTTGCGTCTTAAACTACTTCCAACAGTTTTCAAGTCATCTTAATGATTTTCTTCAGTTTGCTTCATTTCCTGTAACAAAGTGTGGATAAGTGGTATTCATACAAGGGAACTTCAAAAAATACATAGACTTTATGTGTGTAAGGTTTATTTTTAATCACACAATAATATAATATGTATTAACGAAAACCTGTGTCCTCTTGTAACTAGTACAGAAAGTGTGACTGCATTTGTTCCAATACGTTCTAAGAAATAAACATTTTAATTACCATAGTTGCGCATAGACGGAGTACGTCATTTTTTCTTTCTTTCAAAAGTATTACACACTGTTAATAGTGCTTTTGTAGTTATCTAATAGTTCCTTAAATCCGACAATTCGTTTAATAAGGTTTGTGTGACGTAACCTTTAAGTGTCACTTCATTTACACCTTAGACAGCAAAGTTCACAGTATTTTCTGATGACAGCAATATTAATCTCGTAATGACATCATCTGATAGAGCTGAAGTGAGAGCGATCATTTAGTTTAGTTCGGATATTGGAAAGACGCCTAAAGAAACGTTCAAAATGATGCACACGACTGCATAGCATGAATACCTAACATGTGCGTTGGTTTTTAAACGGCACACGTGTTTCAGACGGAAGAAATTCGCTAGTTGATGACACGGACAGAGGTCAGAAACCAAGAATTGAAAGTGGCGCCATAATGTCAATTCGGGACGCGCATGATATTGATCTGCGTTTAACAGTTTCAGCTTTAATACCAACCTTGGTTTATTTGAGTATATGGACTGTCTTCATGATATTGACTGAATATTTGAATATGTCCAATGTATATGCACCACGTATGCTGAAGGACAGTGAAAAGGAGAGGCGTGTGAGAGATTCGAAATCGTTTGTAAAACACTATAACAAAGAATGCGCACAAAGTATGAAGCAATCAGGGGTTCCAATAGAACACTATTGTAATCATCAAAACAACCCACCACCTCAGACAGCAGCATCCACTCTGTTAGAGCTAGATGTCCTAGATGGATCTAGCACCATTTGACTTCGATGTATATCCTAAAGTCAAGTCACAGTTAAAGGGCCGCCGATTTTCATCACTTCCCGATTTATGCTCAGCAAACATCATCTCACAATAAATGTAATCAGGATTGGTCTAGAGCTATCTTCAACAAGTGGGTGAAACGACATCGAAAATGTATAGCATACAATGGCGAATACGTCGAGTAAAAATGACAAATAAGTGATTGACGTTCCCAGTTCAATAAACCGACATTACTGACGTCGCTAATAGCTTCGCTAGCATGATCCACATCGGCCGTGGTGACTGTGTTCAAAGCCCCATATGTCATTGGTAAATGGTTAAATGTTTATCATTATTTCAGTTCTTATAGAAGGCAGATAGAGGTTTTCAGTAGTGTATGTTTTATTGCTGTGTGTGAAATATTATATTCCAGAGAGAAAAATTCTATGTATTTTTTGAAGATCCCTCGTAGTAAGGTAGTTAAACGTTTCAAATATATGAACAACTTTACTAAGTTCAGACTGTGTCTGGTTTACCATTACAACATTTCTTCAGATTTAACATGTTTTGTTTTTGTGAGAAGTATTGTTTCTAGAATCAACGACTGCCTTTTTTTGTTTAACCAATACCCATGTCTACTTTTGGCCATTAATATCACTACAGTGTTTGTAAAACCTTACTTAACTGATCAATTAGTAATGACCTCAAATTCCAAACTTCAACTTTTGAATACTGCAAACCTTTTGTACTTTGCAAATAAGATAAGAAACTAATTTTGGTAACTACTCTGTTCAATGTTGTATTTGGCTCTTTTGTAAATCTATGCTTTTCTTACTATGTTTTGTTTGTTAATTTGCTATAAACAGGTATGTATGTTTAACGCATTAAACAAATTGAATTGAATTGAATAATGAACAAATGTGTACTATTTTGCTTGTATATTGTACATTTCAGGGTCCGTATATCTATGAGTTGTTTTCTATTATGATCCACTCTGGAAGTGCTGCTGGGGGACATTATTACGCATACATCAGGTACCTATTCTACTTACATTTTATCTTTTCTATTGTTTTCACAATAATGAACAGTGAAACCGGCTCCAACCAAACTTCTGCATTATCACAAGTTTCCAAAACTGATTGATATTTACACTTCCAAAGGTTCTTTTCGTTAAGGAAAATGAGTGTGTAGATTTGAACATCTAGACTAAACCATTTGTTTTCCTCTAAAAGTTTCACTGTACCAGAGATACTGAGAAACACACTACCAGAGATACTGAGAAACACACTACCAGAGATACTGAGAAACACACTACCAGAGATACTGAGAAACACTGTACCAGAGATACTGAGAAACACTGTACCAGAGATACTGAGAAACACTGTACCAGAGATACTGATAGACACTCAACTTATGATGGGCTGAAAACAATACTACATGTAGATAGGAGGGACACAGTTTGCCAGTCATGGGCCCAATGCCTGACATATTATACACAGACTGCTGTACACTGTATACTTTCAACAATTTGTTTGACTTTACCTTACAGGTGCTTGAGTGATGGACAATGGTACAGCTTTAATGATCAACATGTGTCAAAGGTAAATCTGATTTCTGTTTGAGACTCAAGGAGATACATCTTTGAAATGGACCAATAACAATAAAGTCAGTTACTCTGCAGGACACGAACATTTCCAAAATCTCTACCTGTCCTGCTTTTCACATGGTATGGTAAAAACAAGAAAAATGCATGAAAGATTGCATAATGTCAACTCAGTCTGCATCTTAAAACACTTCTCAGGGGACAGGATGAGTGGAGAATGCTGGCCCTTCTTCAGTAGCTTAACTTACCAAAAAAGGAAATGGGAAAAAAAAGACACACTGCTTTTATACTTAATATTTGTTTATATGGGTTTGATAAACTTATTACATAATCTGAAAGCAAGTCTTTAGCGTTCTTCTGATACTGTGTATTCATGGTAGTCTTTAATTTGCGATATTCTATAAACAAAGGGTGATCTTAACAGTGGAGTTATTTGAATTTTGAGTTTTACTGTAAATATCTCCATATTTATAGATAACGTATGACGATATTCGTAAGACATACGGTGGCAGTACTACCAACAGGGGCTACTACTCTTCATCCTATGCCAGGTAAGTGAACACAAGGGGCCAGATATGTTGTGTATCTGAGATAAATATGCATCAAACTTCACTAAGTACACATGCACCTAAGTTAACAATTCTCAAAAACAACTGCAACATGTCATGAATATTGCGCTCGTTTGTTTTTGGTAGAAAATGTCCCACACTTTTCCATGTATTTATAGTCTGCAGTACAGCAAGCTATTAAAGTTATTTTATTTTAAACAGTATTTATTTCCAAATAAATATTTACACATGTCAACACACATCGATACACAAACATGGAAAATGGATTGGAAAACAAGTTACTTAAAATTTATGTAAATTCTTTTCCAAGTCGATTCTTGAAATGTATCAATTTATTGTTGGAATCAGTCTTTTTAATTCAAAGTTGAAAATGAGTGGTGAATTATTACTTTGTTAAGAGAATACTGTAAAAAAATGAAAAATATAGTCAGTTCTGTAGTTAATCTACTGCAATAAATTGCGTGGTTTTCTTTAAAACTTCACTTTAAAATGGCACTTGTAATTTGATGTCCTGGTAATGAAAGGTCCCAGGGTATAATAGTGATTGTATGATGTATCCATTGAATAACACAGATCCCAGGGTATACTAGTGATTGTATGATGTATCCAT
>ENA-OREC01000065-OREC01000065.1-marine-metagenome-genome-assembly--contig:-NODE-65-length-24672-cov-12.086237_pt1 | contig 24672 bp, 12 predicted proteins | sample MGYA00248626_ERZ508543 | MGnify/ENA primary metagenome ERZ508543 (study PRJEB26211, sample SAMN05518279) | marine metagenome | isolation source: Puget Sound, Washington, USA | host: Bankia setacea...
TGCGCTTGTCTCATCCTTTTTTGCAATATTGTGGAAACCAATTTAGTAATTCGGACAAATCTAATTCGGACACATAACATATAAAGTTAAATGTTCTCCAAAACAAAAATAAACACTTTTTAATCACAAGTCTCTCATAACTTATCACATGATGCGAAAATAATCCCAACAATGATGCAAATATATTAAAATGGTAAATCATGTTTTGTAATAGCCTCTGAGGTCAGTTACCTCGAACCTTTTCATGTATCATACAAAAACATTCAGATGTGAAAAGCAACACATAAAACGCTTTTAATTGTTTGGACTATCATGAGCCATGCACCAATATAGTTTATGAATTAGATGCCACCCTCCCCCATAAACATTTAGTGTCTGAATATTTGGATTATCTAAGTGTTTGGTGAAGGTTTATAAGTTGACTAATAATGAGTAAACCACCATGTCAAATAAATGAACTGTTAACAGATTATAAGTTTTAAGATGTTGTACTTCAACATTGTGTACCTTTAAAGTGCTTATAATATCATTCCTCAAATTGTGTTCAAATGGCTAGAATAGTGTACAGTATGCAGAATCAGATATTTACATGAAATTAAATCAACTTGATCATGTTGTGTTTATTTCAGGATCTTGGCAGTCATGTTAAAACATTGCCTAGTGGTGGCAAAAAACTTGGGCCAATCAGTAAAATCATGGCCATCTATTCCACAATGTCTGTCAGTTAAGGTGCCATCTCAATATATGCAATCTCAGGTTAGCAATGTTTTATAGATTAATGTTGAGGTACTTGTAGTACAATTTTTTGTTAAAATGCAGATATCTTTTATCATTCTCTTTGCACAGTTGTAGTTCATTACACACTCTTTCATGTAAATGTAATCAGGCATAGTGAAAGAAATTGATTTTTTATGTCTAATTGTGTCCTGTGCTTTCTCACTCTGCTGATAAAATAAGATTCACGCTGATGTTAGTGTCTTAAAAAGTTGAAGAGTTTAAACTTATTTGCGTGTATATGTGTATATGTAAAACTTAAAAGTAACCTTCGGAAAATAAAGTTATTATTATTATTATTATAGGACCTCAACACCAGTATTAAAGAAAAAGTTATTTGACATTTAGAAAGCATAGTCACTCTAATTGGCATTCATGTTCCTCTTTAGAACTAACTGTAAATATAATCTATGTAATTAAATAGGTGAATCATAATGATAACATCATTCATCGATTTGTAGATTCATGTTAGTAAAGTTTCACCTGTATTACATTGTAGCAATACAGCACAGGTGGAAATGATGAAGTTTTTAAGGCAAAGGCTGCTGCAGGATTCAAGCAGAATGAACCAACCATCTTCTCAAAGATCATTGACAAAACAATACCTGCTAACATCATCTATGAAGATGACAAGGTTACTATTTTGTTTTCTTTCTCAACATAAAAGTCTAGATGGCTCAGGTGATGCTGATGTTTTTTTATTATTATTTTAAATGGTGCTGTTGAATGGTGTTATAATTTGTGTGATGATGATGATGGTTATACTGTTATGTTGTTGGTGAGGTTGTGAATGATTTTTTAATTTATTTTTTTAGCGTTCGACTTTTGTCAGTTCTGCATTGTCATTCATTTTTTTCATCCCCGCCATAACGGCCAATGACCTCTGACTTCAAAGGATTTTCTATCCCAGATTTTATCCACTACATTTATTATCTTAATTCTTGAGAAAGAGCCAGTATTTTTCCCTTTTGAATGTTCAGTGCTAAACAAGGGCACTACTGGTACCATTTTTATAACGCCTCCTCGATTGCCTAGTGGTATAGTGCTGGCTTCGAGTGCGGGGTGTCCCGGGTTCAATCCCCAGTCAAGGACCGCGTCATACCAAAGATGATGACAATGGGGATGATGAAAATGGATGATGATGATGACGACGACATGGATTATGTTTCTGCTGATGATAATGATGAGAAGTATTCAAATGTATCATGATGTGTTTCAGTGTCTTGCATTTCATGATGTAGCTCCAGTGGCACCTGTACATTTTCTTGTCATCCCAAAGAAACCCATTGCACAGTTAAGTCTGGCAGAATCTGAAGACCAACAGGTACCTGTAAAACTTGCACATTGTCAAGCTGTAGATTCTCTTTATACACATTTATGACATTTTTGAACATAAGCACATATTGTTTCCAGAATTTGGTTGTATGAAAAGCATAGCGTGTATAAAACTGTCTGACTAAAATTATTTATGAACTAAAGTGTTGTGTTTTTGTTTTTTTGACTAAACATGAAGTATTCAAAGTGAATGTTTTGTTCAATGTTTACATTTTTTTGGCAGTTACTAGGTCATCTACTGATGGTTGCAAAGAAAGTAGCAGATGAGTGTGAACTGGAATCAGGCTATAGATTAGGTAACACTCTTTTGAATACATCTTAAGGGACAAATGCTTCCTTGGGAGACTGTTATTGAAAGAAATAGATAGATAAAATACATATAGATGTCAACACGGCGCACTCTAGTGTTAATGCATCTAATTCGCAATCAGTAGGTTCCTGTCAGATGTGAGTTTGAAGCCCCATCAAAGCCTCCCATTGTTTCCTTGTGCAAGAACCTTTACCATCATTGCTCAGTACTAGATAGTTCTGATTTGAGTGTGATTTAACTAAGCAGGATTGGTTCTTTCTTAATTGAACTCAAATGAATTAGTATAAAGTAACATAGATGGATGACCTGCCCTTAGTTTATACACAAGCATTGTTGAGGGTTCTTACAGCATTAATAATATACTTGCATTTATGTCATTTCTTGTAGTCCTGTGAACCAAACCATATTTTAGATTTTTGCTCTTTGTTGAATGTTTAAACCATTAATTTGTCCATTTAGCAGGGTCTGTGAAAATAGAAACTGTGACTGTTTTATTGTTGGACAAGAAGAACGTAAAGCCCCCCAGCATGTTTAATAGTGTTGGACTGACGTCTATGTTACATCATTGTTTTACCCTTTCCCTTGTAGATACTCATTTTGATCATACAATCCATTACTTATTAGTCCACCCTGAGAAGCATGTTAAAAAAATATTCTTGTGTGAATAAAAGACCTCAGAGTTCAAGACATCCAAATGGAACTTGCTACACATGATCCCTATGAGGTGCACATGCGCATAATGTTTTATCCTTGAGGCACAGCCCAGCAGCTGCAGAGTTATGTCCCTTTTTGAAATTTCATATACATACGTATATCCATATAGAACAAGTTTGTGTCTTAAACTACTTCCACAGTTTTCACATCAAATTAACGAAACTTCTACACATTACATCTATGAAGTGTAGATTTGCAAGACATCTTTTAGGAAACCCTATCCATGGCTTTCAGAGGGTCGCCCCTTTTTAACATTCTGATAAAGCCTTCAAAGTGATATTGCCTTATATTCACATTCAGTAATACATGTATCTCTAGTTTACACAAGTCTCATTAGTACCATACTGATAATAAAGACATTGATTATGTGGATGTTACTATAAGTATGTTATACACATTAAGCTGTCACTATTCTCAGCTAGGCAGTTTAACAGAAAAGGTTGAGGACTTGTAAGTGTCTTATAGGATTGTGTTCATATTTAAACAAGATGGTTCTTTTGACAAGAACTCGCCAGTGACATTACTTGTAATATTGGTAAACCTTTGACATTGACCTATTAATGACTGTAATATTTTTTTATATTGAACAACACCTGTTAGCTGAGTGTTTTGAATTTGTGACTTCTTTTGGTTAGCTAGTAGGATCCTTGAATTGAACACAGCAACAAGACTAGTATACACCTTTGCACTGTGCAGCCAGTGGTGTTGTGATCATACAGAAAAAGGCATCATTTAAAATACATTTGTGTATGCACTACTGTATGTAGTTTTATTTTGTAATTTTTGTTTTAATTTTGTTTCAGTGATAGTTTAAGAGTTTTAGCTTTCAGTAAGTTTATAGTATGAGTTGCAACCACATCAAACTTTCGTTGTTTCCTTGAGCAAGTATCTTTAACAACATTGGTTACATTAGTACTAATTTGTTCCAGGAAAGGATTTGAGCTATTTGATTATCTTTCAGTGAACTTGTTTTATTTTGTTTTAGTGATAAACAATGGTGTTAATGGTGCTCAATCTGTGTACCATTTACATTTACACGTGATGGGTGGACGACAGATGACTTGGCCTCCTGGGTAAATGTGAGAAGCATGCTAATCCACCAAAATATTTGTGTAACATTCTTTGTTTGAAATAAATGATAATAAAATGTATATTGGATATGAATTCACGATACCTATACTGTGAAAAGCTAATAAATAAATATGACTTGAGATTTTTACTTCAATTGTCTTTGCATATTCAAGGACACACAGTAGAATCGTGTAAACTCAAACATGTGCAGCATCAGGATGGATCTTAAAACATCATACTTTGTGGGTCACTAGTATGATAGACCATTTTAAGTTTGAAAGTTCCAGCTTTCTGGTTTCGAAAAAACAGTATCAAATCTAATGCAATTGTATAGGAACTGTACCTTAAACAAAGTATTTGCTCAATAACTATAAAGTTGCCAAGAACTTTAGATAGGACAAACACTAACAATTGGGTTAGGTAAGATCAACACTTCTGCTGTATAAGCAATTATATATGAATTCATGTCTGAAAAGCGTAATAGCTGTAGAATAAATTTCAGAACTGATTTTTTTAGACATCAACATTTCGGTAGGCAGAGCACAAAGTATTGACAATAAAATGAGTTGACTGAAGGTTTTTAAATACATCAACTGTAAAGACGAAATTTGGGTGTCATCAATTACAGTCTCATTAAAAGTTTTGAGATTTGATTTTACATGGAATGCGCTGCTAAATAAATACTATTCCATTGTCACAGTGCAAACTTTGGGGCAGTCAGGAGGCATTTCAAAATGTTCTGTTGATTAATTTGCCATGGCTTGTTTTGTAAGTGAGGGCATGTTCCAGTTATTAATAAGTGTACATGTTATATGTATTATGAAATGTTTCAATTATGAGTTTTCAAAACGTGATAAAATGTCGTATGCATTGTACTATATTTCCACATGCGTGTACATGTTTTATGAAATGTTCAACAATGTACATGTGTGTATAGTAAAAGATTTGTCTTCAGTGGTTTTTTTTGGCTGACATGTTGACCTGTCCACAGTGATTTTTTAATTAATAAGACGTCAGCAGGACACAGTTAAAACATCAACAGTGTATTATCAGATTTATGGAATTTCTTTACCAATATAGTTAATATACATATTAAAAACTTCATATTGGATGTTCTGGATAACCAGCAAGTCGTGGAAAACTTTCAAATTATCACAAAAATGAAATTGTGCATTAAAGATGATCGCGGCAGTTTCGATTCTCACGCTGACAGTACTTATTACGCGCACACCGGTTAAGGAGTGTAGTGCTTTTTCAGATAAAACGGTGCACAACAACGTTATTGTCACAAAGCGTATTATAGATAGTGTATATCAGTTGTGTTGAGATCATAAAATGACTATTGTAAGTGAAGCAGTCAGAACTGTTCAGTCTACAATATGTGAGCAATAACATGTGTTAGTGTGACCTATTAGCACGCAAATCGTGAAGAGCGTTGTCATTAGCATAGAGCAAGGCCAGCATGTACACCTGTGCAGTCTGATCAGGCTCTTCACTGTTGGCTGCATAAATTCAATTTATGACGTTTTTGTACATTTTTATATGTAAAATCGGGGAAAAAACTTTGAATTTGCGTATTTCTAGATTTTATGATACATGAAACAGTGGGCACGCCCGCCACAGATTTTGGTATACTGAGAAAATGCTCAATAAAAAACAACCCGGTCTTTCGACCCTACCTTTTTCTCTGATTTATTTTAATAAAAAGTTATAAACTATAACAACACACAAAATTTCATAAAATTCCCAATGCTTGAAAAAAATAATAATGGTGAAACTGCCGCGATCGTCTTTAAAGGCGTATTTGAGCATATGACTTGAGGTAGGTCAGGATGATAAGTTGCTCACTGTTTGTGTGCCCTTTTGTTGGCTATGGAAAAAATCAACAATTCTACTTTGTAATTGAATATGTCAGTTGGCCACAGTGACATTGTACCTAGGACTATTTGACATTTCTGCCAATTTAACCTAAACGTACATATATTTCCTGGTTTGAAGACCGGTAACATACTTATGATTCAAAGTGTGGTTGAGTGCTTAACTCTTAAACAACTGACACATCAATACATAATAATGCTCATAATTTGACATTTTGAAGCACCTTGCAGTAACAGGTAAACTATAACTGCAAGTCAAATCACAAAAGGATAACCCCAGTCCTGTTCTAGATTTGTATTAAACTAACTAAGTCTAATTTTCTATCTTCCTTGGAATATTTTAGACTGGGATTATCCTCTTTGATACATATCTCCAGGTTGTATACTGCAGCTGTGTGAAGGTGTCCCCCAGGTTGTATACTGCAGCTGTGTGAAGGTGTCTCCAGGTTGTATACTGCAGCTGTGTGAAGGTGTCCCCCAGGTTGTATACTGCAGCTGTGTGAAGGTGTCTCCCAGGTTGTATACTGCAGCTGTGTGAAGGTGTCTCCAGGTTGTATACTGCAGCTGTGTGAATGTGTCCCCCAGGTTGTATACTGCAGCTGTGTGAAGGTGTCTCCAGGTTGTATACTACAGCTGTGTGAAGGTGTCTCCCAGGTTATAAACTTCAGCTGTGTGAAGGTGTCTCCCAGGTTGTATACTACAGCTGTGTGAAGGTGTCTCCCAGGTTGTATACTGCTGTGTAATGGGGTAATAAATCCTTTGAATTGAATCTGTAGTAGATACTACTTTATAACCATCTCCTTGGCCTGGTGAAGGTGTCCATCTTTGGAGGCGGAGGTTAAACGTTTGAGCCTTGGCTTGCAGCTTGGTCTGATATAATTGGCGAGTCGCGGGCTAGTTGCCTTCCTGTCAGGCATCTGTCATATACCATAGTATTCATGGGCAACGATGAACATAGAAGGGGTGTCTCATAAACCTTGCCTTTTGAATAAGAGTAACACCATAGCAAACCAGCACTACATAAGCATAAATCTGACCACCTATATGAATGGTTGATGCCTACCACAGCTTTAATAGGCTTACATTTACAAATTAAAACAAGAAATTATCACACAAACAATTGGAATGTACCCTTTTATTTTGTTCCTTGTAAGTAGTCTGGGTTATATATACACATAAATACAAAACAAGAATATAAATTACTCATTCTAATAAAAACAACATTTTCCTTTGATCAGTCTTAATGCCCACCAGGGAAATATTTAGGAGCAGTTTCTTGAAGCAAAATAAATACATACATTTTTACAAAAAGCATAATTTCCAACAGCAACCTTTTTGAAACATTTAAAAGACTCGACTCTAATTTACTTAAAAGCACCATTGTTGATAATTTTAAAAACTTGATTCAAATGCTGGAACAAGAATAATATCTGTAGAGGTGTTGCATATAAGCTAAAAGCTTTGTTGAAGATGTTTTAATTGATTGAACGTGAGAAGTGAGACCTAGTTGATATAAGCTGATCACATGATTACAATTATATACTCCATACATGATTGTTAATGGCACTAGACTAGGAAAATGTACTAAAACTCTTAAATTGGAAATGAAAACACACAAGCAAGGTTTAACAATGAAGATACTATGTAAGAAATTAATCATATCCAAGTAACATTAAACATGGCCAACTAAACAACACAATCATGTGTTGGCTACTTTGAGAGACTACAAACTGCAAGTCATTTAATAAGCAGTTGATGTGCTATTCTGATCGATGTGCTATTTTAAAGACTATCTATAATGTTGCATTATGTAGGTATCAACAAATATAACACATTTATTTTATTTAACTACTAGAACACATGTTAATATGGTGTAGTAGAATATATTTTAATTTTGTTTCTACAGACAGTGCAGATCTCTGATTAAGTTCTTCTTGTGCAACATACACTATTTTCCTTTTAACAATTTTTAACAGTTTTAATCGGTGAATTTTCTGTTGGGGTTTCTGCCAAAGAGGATCGTTCTAAGGGCAGGGACCATCTGTAGGCTCATCAGGTCTAGTCGGCTTTCCAATGTGTTCTCTACTACAAACTTCATGTTCTGTGCCATCAATTCCACTCCTCCAGATCTACAAAAAAAGAGGTCAGAAAAATGTTCACCAATATATTGAGCGTCAGAAAAATGTTCACCAATATATTGAGCGTCAGAAAAATGTTCACCAATATATTGAGCGTCAGAGAATGTTTCACCAATATTTAGCTTATTAGGAAATATTTCACCATAATTTATACATCGCATCAAGAAATATATGATGTACCAAACAGCCTTACTAAGCCAAACAGTAGTCCTTTATTCGATGCCATATTTTATGAAAACTGAAGTGAAAAGGCAAAGGTAAATGAAGTGAGTAGCATTAACATGTGTTCACCATTATGATTAGTGCTGAAAAAAAGCTATGTTTTAAAGCTGGGTAACACATCTCCTTATTTCATCAGTTTAGTACACGTATTGTATTAATTGAAACTGTAAACTTATATATATTTCTCAAACAAGCGGCAGTTCTTACACATCAGTAGGGAGTGAGTTTTCTGTGTCCACATTCACTTTGACATCTTTCTTCCCGTCTGTGGCAGTCCTGTAGGATTCCACTGCTCCTGGCCAAGCATCCTGTAAATATACACATGTCTCTTATAATAATATGGAATGCAATTAGTTAGCACAACATATAGCAATAAACACACAAACCTACACAGCATACAACAAATAGACCTAACAATGAATCTCACTAACTATCAAGTCTAAACGTTAAGTTTTTGTTCACTTGTTCAAACACTAACTATAATGAGGTAAAAGTAATGACCTTGCTAATAAAACACACACAAATCTGAGTTTTGAAACTTAAAATGTGTACATAGATCAACAAACATTATAAAAGTGAAAAGTTAGTATGGTCACTATGGCATGTTATACTGTATCATGGATAATATGTACTGATTAACGTATAACAATATATTAAAGTACACCCTACCATGACTAGATTGACATCCTGTTGCCTACATCTCAGTGTAACTTCTGGCTCCAACAACTGATACAAACCCTGAAACAGAGAGAACAAGGTCAAGCATCTGGACAACAGGCACACTTGCATAGCTGGACAACAGGCACACTTGCATAGCTGGACAACAGGCACACTGCATTGCTTTTTTACTTTATTACTGATCAGACTCAGTATATTAACACAAACTTGCTCCTAACAATAGACACCTTTTCTGGCAAAATTATGAATAGATCAGTTAATACCTACTGGCATGATGGCTAATTTATTTGCTCATACTAACACAGGCTCACATAATTCGAAAGTGAAATGCACATGCATAGAATATATGAACTTCATTGACAACTTCTACAATGCCTGAATAATTATAGTACATCTCAGTGTTACATACCGGTACATTTCGTAGAACAGAGCAGAAACAGTATTTTTTGAGCATTTACAGTTCCTTGTCATGACAAATAGATAAATACTTGTCTACGAAATTGATATACCTAGTACCAGTTAATTTGTTACCTGAGCAATAAGTCCTTCCAACAGTTTCTTGTACTTTCCCTTATCAGATGTTACCCTGCTTAGTTGTTTTCTGGCTTCCTCAATCAATGCCTGCAAGCCAAAATAAATGAATGACCACCCGAAAATTCATACAAACATAAATATTAGAGATTTGGATAGAAAAAGCAAGGAAAGATATTTAGAGTGTTTAATCAAAGTCTTTTTCTCGTTATTCTAGCAATGTATGTTACAATACTAGCTTTATAACATTGTTTACAACTATTCTATTCACGTTAAAATAGACATTCAATATTTACCTTCAAGTGGTCTTCTCTGGCTTTCAACACTCTTAATCTGGCCTGGTTAAGTAAATTTGAATTTTGACTGAAAAAAGAGAGAACATTGAGATTGGTATTGGTTACGTATTTGTATATTCAAGAGCTACATGTGACTAGAAAATCGTGTTATTACTTGAAATATAAACAACAAGAGTGAAATGCAGATCCTGCACGAACGTCGAGATTTTTTATATTTTTCTCCTATTTTTTCAACACAAATGAATGTTTCTTAGTACAATGCAAACCCTACCAAACCAAATACCCTTGGGACCAGCTGAAATGATCAGTTTATTAAGCTTCTCGGTTGAGTGAGGTTTTTTATTCTTGTTGAATATGTACGGTCATCTGAAGGTCAAGGTCACAATGCTACATCTTGACCTAAGCAACATTGTGTGTGAGTATGAAGTAAATCCATACTAATGACTAAGTTATTACTGAAATCCAAAACTTGAACGCAAAATGATAAAGTTGTCAATGTTAAATAAATGTCAAGGCCATCTGAAGTAAATCGGTTGACTAATGAAAAAGTTAGGAAAACAAAACTTTAACGCAAATTGTTAGCGCCAGACGTCCTCCAATCTGCCCACACGCCCGGGTTTCACCAATCTATAAGTCGAAATTTTCTTTAAAAAAAAAAAAAAGGCTAAAAAGGCACAATTATGTTTTTACTCAGTGTTTGGTATATAAAAGCATAAATTTAACATTTTTGTTGAATTTAATAACTAACTTGACATCTGTTCATTCAACGGTTGGCTAAAGGCTACTAATATTTCTTACATTTTCTTTTGGAGTTCAACCTGTTTCTCCTTTCTTTCATAGTATTCCATTATCTTGACTCTCTGTTGTTGTACAAGACGACCCTTCTCAATGTTGAATTCTTCCTCTGCCTGTAAACGATGCGATATATAAGTATTAATATTTTATATCAAGGATTTTAACTACTGTATACACCTGTGTATAAGTCCCAATTAACCATAAACAGGATATCAGAAATATTGGCGTTTGAGATCAATTTCTCTCAATAGCATGTATAAGACGCACCCCGACTTTGAGATAAAATTGAGGGAAAAAGGTGCGTCTCATGCACAGGCGTTTACGGTAGTTACAAACATTTAATTTATACTTTATTCAGTATCAAATGATCCAAATTGATAGGGCAAAAAGAAGATAAGTTTTAACATTATGTTTAAAAGTATTGTATATTAATCATCGCCACACCAAGGTCATGTGGTATAGCAGAACAACTGGTTTGGGAGAAATTTATATAAAATCTTTAATAAACAAAGATACCAACCAAATATCAAAAGGCTTGTCTTACAGCTCAAGACAATCAATCTGTCTAAAATAAGAACAACATGAGAAGCCATGTTTCATGCTTAGAGCCTACATGAGCTAAACAAAATGTCTGTGCATATAAGTACTTGAATCTTTTCTTGTCAATATGTTCACTTAGAACATTATCAATACAGGGCATATATAGCAAGTATTAAAGTACCTTAGCATCAATTTCTTCTGCTTTTTCATTGGCTTCTTGCTCAATGAAAGCCATCATATGCTTGATCTGAAATGAAAGTGTATGTCTTTAAACACCTAATGGACAACATGAAATTCAGATTGATCTCGCGCTACAAATGTGTTTACACTATGTTTCAATAACTAAAATGTGTATTTACGAATAGCATTACCAAGCATGAGTATAATTAATTAGAGACTGATAATTCCAAATTCTATCAGACAAAGATAAACTCATTAACTGACCCACTATCAGCGAACAAAAATTACAGCTAGTGGTACACATGATTATCTCAAAGAAATTTGTGTTCTGTCTCTCAGCTTAAACATTATTATACTGACTCTGCTTTTTACCCCTGCATGTATAACTGACTGTCTAGACAGTAGTTCACTTAAATGGCCGTCAACGAGTCTTTTGTGACAAGACTCGAGACGTCCACCAGCGGGCTGAAAGTAGCAAGCCGACTCTATGCAAAGAATCCTTGCGGCACAATATATAGAACTATCTCCATTTAAAATGCATTTTTTAACAAAAACATTAATGCACACTATTAAACACATACATTATTTATGTCATTATGCCATAAAAGCATGTTCAGATGGCATAAAACACTTATATGAGCCGAGTTTCACAAGTGTCCCAAATTCTTTAAAACTGGCAGTTTGTATACATGTATAAAACGGTATAAATTGTTTGGAATAATTTGATTGTTGTCAGCTTGGTTAAAATGAAACTATTTTGATGCGATGAGTGTGAGGATTATGATGATGAAACTGCATTAATTAAATCTCCAGTCAAACATTATAAACAAACTTTGAATTACAAAATGGTGTAAGCTCACAGACAGTTTTGAACTAAAGGACGGTTAAATGTCTGATGGCAATAAGATTAAGAGTCAATGTGTTAAGACAATGTGTTAAGTATTAACAGGTATGTACTACGACAGGTGGAAATCGCTACTTTAAGGCTACTTTAAGTACTTACACACCGTTTAAGTCTGGTTGTACAATGCCTAAAGGCTTGAATAAGTGGGATTAATGATTAAATGCTATGCCATACTATTTAATTTACAGCATCTAACGTTTGGACAGGGTTAGGGTTGAGAATATCATGGGCACCGCCATCTTAAAAGCTACAGAGGTCATTGGGCGGAGCTAAACATATGATTGAGACCAGACTTGTATGGTGTGCAGATCCATACTAGACCCAAACGGTGTGCATATAGCGACGTCCTATGAATATGACAGGTCCAGGTGCCCGAGATTAGCCTTCAGAATAGTTTCATCACAAGTGAACCCATGGGAAGATAAATTGGATAGAACTGTCCAAGTCTTTCAGCCTTATGAAAAACAAGAAATTATCTTGATGTTTTCGTAAATCAAGTTTTAAAACATCCAGAAATGTAGAATGTAGAAATGTCTCAGTTTGGGTGAATGAGCCTAAACTGTCAAAAGTTGCACCGGGTTTGCATAACTAAGTTATGGTATAGTCGCTTTCAAAATAAATAACATTGGCGTTTACATAGACCTTATCACAAATTTGTTCTCAATACATACCTGCTTTTGCACATCTTGGTCGCTGAGAGCCATTTTGATATCTTTTTTCACTGCTGTATTGCACACAAGTTCTGTCGGAAGTGACCGTAATTTCTCGTGACTATTTGTTGATATTACGTGTTTCCAGTTCCGGTTCTCGAGGTTCGTTTTGTACTCGGTCCATTTCACTCTCCTTCAATAACAATTATTATTGCCACGGACTATAAGTCCGTGTTATTGTACCTTTGGATAGGCCCTTATTGTGTAGAACCAGGCGCCGTGAACATTGGAGATAAACATATTTGTTAATTTCTGATAGTTGATATATTGCTTAAACACTTTAAAACTATATAGAAAAAATAGGTTTAACGTTATTTTACTTTGTATTTTCGTTTTCTTTGAGTCTGTAAGAGTTAGCTCTCTTGTGCCTATGTAAACAAGTCTGACAAACGAGCGTCTAATATTTTAGAGATAGCAGACATTTTAAAAGAGACAGCTTTCCCCGACAGGATTAAAGAAAAATAACTTTATTGGAAAATAACGTAGATCTTACTTCATTTCTTAATAATAAGAATAAAATCTAAGTGTACTAGCCAAGGGCGGTCTAGGTTGTCGTAATTGCTTATTTTAAATAATGTTCAGCGTGCTTTTGTGGTAGGGGATCAGTGTTTAACCATTTAGAAAACAAGGAAGATAAATGGTGCATTATGGCGCTATTTAATCACTATTTGCAACTGCAGAGAGAAAAAATATCTCTGTTTCTCATATGTTATATGTTCACTTACACATCGGGACAGTTGACTTGTAACTATCGCCAAGACTAAGGCATTTATATTAGTTCGAGTGAAGTGTTTAAACCTGTGTTAGGCGTGCTTCACAACCACTTCTATTTTCAGCTATGAAAGGTTCGTTTGGTCGAACTAAAAATGAACCCAACATGTTTCACTTAACAGGCGTGTCCCCGCAGTTAGCCCTAGTGCCAACCAAACCGGTTCAGCTGACCTCACTAGATATTTAATTGGTTTGTCCTGAACATAAAAGTGGCCCATAATTGGTTTAATTTTTCAATAATTTCTACAAACGTATTTTCCACCTACAAGGAACTTTAAGTCTTCCAACAGTTTGGCGATTTAATTCGATGAAAATAAAATAAAAGCCGGACCGATATTTTGGGAAAGCTTTAGTCGATGCACCTAACGACATCCTCAAGTCGCTGGCCAGAGGTTTACTTAAACACCTCAGTAAAAGTCGCAGTTACCATACCCGGTTGAGAGATGCGTGTCTCCGGGACAGTAGCGGGCAGTATAAATAGGTTTAATTGACGTATATAAGTCAGGCTAGTATAACAATTGAGTATATATTGTATAGTGTTCAAAGTTTTCAATTAGCAAGTTCTCCGAGTTGTTCGTACAGCGACAAAAGCTGTTGGTGACGCTACTCGCAGAGCGCATATATATTCAGGAGACATTCGGTTCTTCTCTCATAAAGTAACTCACACTTACCAAAGCTTACACACTCAACCTATATATCTCAAGATGATGGAAACAGTACGCAGCATGACTGATACGGAAACCAATTTTCGCCGAGCGCAGTCCTTTAGACACAACCGACGTGCAGAAACTAACATTACGTTAAGAAAGACTGGATTCCTTACTCCACCCAGCAACCGATACACCAGTTATGGGGACTACTCACCGTTTATTACCTCCAAACAGTACATGGACCGATCACCTCATATGTGTCATGAACGAAAACGACTGATGTCCGAATCACCGATCATATGCTCATCAAAACCATTGTCACGATCACCCACAAAGGACGCCTATGAAACATTACTTAAACATGAAGTGTTTAAAGAGGAGGTACAATGCCAGAAAGAAATAATTCAGGACTTACTCGTCAGCAGAAAATCCAGTGTTCCTTTCGATGCCAGTATTATTGCACCAGAAGACGAGGTGTTTGGTGCGAGTTTTAAGAAATGCGCAACTCCGGACACAGCGTTTGAACGGAAAACTTACGACCGAACGATATCATGGCCAAGTCACACCATTTCAACACCAAAAGACACTAACATATCATCACGCCATAGATGTTCATCAGACTCTGAAGTTTTAGAACCATTCCAGGTTGTGTCAGAATTTAAACGAAAACCACCATCTTACTGGCTGGGTTGTTTGTACAGATTTGTCCCGGGCACCAACAAGTTAGAAATTACGCTACGCCAGACAGGGGTATTACCAGACATTTTAGCCAAGAACAAGTTCTCCAAACTCAGTGTATGTGTCCAGTTACCCGACACCAACTCACAACACTTTGTTCTTGTAAAATCAAAATCAGACGTTTCTTTCCGACCACATCTTATGTTCTTTAACGTTAAAGATAAAGAATCTGTACAACAACAGGAGCTGGTAGTTCGACTGTATCATCATACAAAACTCTTCCTGAAGAAATGTATCGCCGAATGGAAGATATCTCTGGAAAGGTGTACAGAAGAAACAAGAACAGAATGGAGAAAATATCCCGCCACGGAAAACTAAAGCTTATTTAAAAAGCTACCATTATATTTATTCCATATTTATATTAGCAAACCTGACCTATTATGTATGTTGATATCAAGGAAGGACTAAAGTCATATAATAAAGAAAAGAAAAGAAATACATATGCTTTTTCACTGGACTTGAGAGCGGTGTACACTTCATGTATTACAACCGTCATCATTGCATATTACCCCGTGCGTTATATAGACACACATGCTGTATCTACATTTATCAGTAAAGTTATACATGTATATACAAACATACAAATGTACATTTCTAGTTTATGCTCAAGAGCAATGTACACCGCACACACGGGACACGCTAAAATAAACGTTAATTTTCTGTACCGTTCATATTCTTATCTAAGTATATCAACTAAATCGAAGGCACATATGGAGCCCACATATGTTGAGTATAATAATGTTTCTTGCTATTTCTTACTATAACAACTACACTGTTCAATACAGATACATGTACATCTTCCATAATCAAAATAAAGAATGGTGTTCATTGAACCACACCTATTTTATTACAGAGTAGATCGAGTTACAGCATGTGTGGAACTTTGTGAGTTAGATTATGGTTATTGCTGCTAAGTCCTTTAAAGTCAAGTGTATACATATGTCACTGGTTTGCTAAATGTCATCGTTTTCACGTTAACTGATAGGCCATCGGGCTGTGATTCTATTTACAGTTTGGACGGAAAGTACTGATCTAAATGTACGGGTATGTGGATTCTTACACTCTTTGAAAGAGCAATGCAAACTAATCATAGTTATGTACACTTAATATGTTAACATCCCATTTCTATATCTTTTCAAATGTCTGAAATTTAACGCTTTTGTACGGTTAGCTTTATCAAATACAGCTACCAAGGGCGTACCTGGGGATTAATCAATGTGTAGGCACCATTGGTCTAGGGGGCCGGGGGCATACATGAACATTTTAAAAGCAGTGAATCCAAATGGTGCATTCTGCCGCTATTTGGTACGATACTTTGAGCTGCAGAGAAAACATTGAAAGCAGTGAAGCTAAATGGTGCATTCTTACGCTATTTGGTACGATATTTTGAGCTGCAGAGAAAAAATTGAAAGCAGTGAAGCTAAATCGTGCATTCTGACGCTGTTTGGTACGATATTTTGACCTGCCGAGAACATTTTAAAAGCAGTGGTTCTAAATGGTGAACCCTGACGCTGTTTGGTACGATATTTTGACCTGCCGAGAAAATTTTGAAAGCAGTGAATCGAACTGGTGCATTTTTGTTTAAATGCAAAAAATGACTTTTTATTTTTCTCATTCTTTGAGATGAAGTATAGACCCGGGTCTACTGGGCCTATACGAGCACGCCGGTGGCTACGACCATACGATGTTAAGACTGGTCCGCAATTAAGCTCATTTAGATGTAATTGGGTCCCGTTTTAAGACCAATTCCCTATTACGACTACTTTTAATCGGCCACGAGGTATTAGTAGAGGAACTTTAAACGGCAAATATGACGTATGTAGCTATCTCAGCCAGTTTATGAGAGAGCGTGCCATGGAGACTGACCCTCGATACCTAATAGTGTGTCCAAGTGTAATGCCTAAGTCACCATTAAAGCGGTGGCCGGCGGCGTAAGCGATTTCTAGGCATCGGTGGGCGTGTAGAGGTCGGTGAAAAAATCGCTCGATATGGCGGTCACAGTCACATTTGAAAGTGCTCTGCACTTTTATCCGGATACTTAGTATCTGACCGGATGCCGGCTGATTCTTACATGCCGTAAGGTGGGCGGCTATCTGTAGTGTGCCTGTCGAGTGGCCAGCGATGTCGGCAGGGCCCGGCCGGCGTGTGGGCGGCGTCTGACTGATATATGGATTGTCTGGGTTGTTCAAAATTTGGCCCGGCACCCGCCCGATGTGTGCGATGCCCTACCGGACATCGGCCAGGCATCGACCGATTTATTGGCGATCAGATTGCGATGAGAAACGCCGCACCAGGTTTTAAGTCCGAGTTAAAAGTAACTCGATGCCCGCCCGATTCACAAAAATGACCCGTCAGCCGCAAGGATTAACGTGGGTCCCGGCCGGAAAATGCATAGAAATCCGTCACAAACTACTCGCAAACCCACGGCAAGCTAATTGTGACTGGGGTATTACGGAAGTATCAAACATGTCGCAATGGGTACTATACATGTAGTTAAGCACCTGTTTGCACATCATATTACTGCTCGATATTACTTCTTTATGTTGGCACAACCATTACCAGGATTAGTATTACAAAATAAATTAATTCTTGTTTCCGCAAGCATCATAGATAACAAAATCGTAAGAATACTGTTACAATACCACCGGCATGTTTCTAAAATATTACAATCAAATTAGTGCAGATTTATAAAACGGAGGTAAGTCATATATTATTTTTTTTTATAAATCATATTCACAAATGACGCATACATATATATTTTTAAACAAAGTCATGTGGTGGGAATACGATTTAAATGTACAAATAACCAACCAAACACAACGAATGCTATAATAAACATTAACTGAAAGAAATGATGGCGCATAAATTACATTTCGCAAACAAATTATAAAAAGTATAACATAAATGGACTGTTAATATTGCAAAACCACAACTGGTCGGGTCTGGTTCCCGGATGAAGTATCAATGCATTGTGCTAAGTCTATTGAACGCCCCTTTTTTAAATGCATTTTACTGCGTCACCCATACGGGCTTAACATTAAAACAGTTATTTCATATTTTTACGCTATTTTGAATCATTCAACATATAATAAATGGCTTTGAGGACAATATGCAAGTTTAAAGACCGGGCAATCCAAGCTAAAATGGTGTCTATGGCCCGACTCGAAGCGTCCATTCGACACCAGAACATATTAGTGTTGTTGATCATTAATAAGCTGATCAGTGCACTTTATCGTTTCAGTGAAATGTGAAGTAAAACGGATTAAAACAACAGAAACTCCACATTTTCTTTATATCAGTATCCTATACGTGTTTGCTTATGACGTTATATCAAATCAGTGTCTTTTGGTATTTATGCTAACAGACGTTTCGTTATTTCATCATGATTATCATTCTTGTAAATTTGAGGATTGTAAGTTCAATTCGGCCATTCAGTGTTAAATACTTATCTACATCTATAAATAGTAGTCACCTTCACTATCGAGACTATAACAGTATTACTTTATAGAGAGTTAATGCGCAGTACTCTCGTGAAATGTGCTTATTCTATACAACTAAAGCATTTACAGGCAACTTTACCACCATTAATAGACACAGCTGACACATATGGATTACCCGATGAGTCAAACTTAAACACTAAATACCCGCTTATTTACTATTTACGTATCTAGATAATCTATAATAAAATCTATAAAACATATGCAGGCCTTAACCACGAAAAAAGGCTATAAAAGATAATGTACCATACACTTTTCACAGCTCATAAAATGTATAGATCCAGAAACATTTAGTTACATATAAATCGTCATAAAGTGTGCACCATTTACCGCCTAAAAGCTTAGACTCTAAAACATAGTATTGCAAAGGCATTTCTTTTGGTTATAGTGACGCTAGTTTTACGATCCTAAAGTGTAACTTTTCAACCAAGTTTAAGAATATGCTTATATCGATTAAGCGAGGATTTGATAATTTACGAAGAAAAAAGCAGAACAAACCTAAAAAATAAATATTACCAAACACTATCGTTTAGTTTACTATACTATACTAATAATTTTACCCAAAAAAATCAAACCAGTCAAAAAGTACAACATGAGCACGAGAGTTTGTGCTCAACATACGACGTTATCTAGTTCTAAATGTAAGCCGAAGTTAAGATGGCGGCGGCTTTTTATAAACAAAGGATATGTTGAAACAAAAAAACTATTAGCTTGTATTGAAGAAATAATAGCCAGCCCGGGCCGTTGTACGAAGTAATAGGCCGGCCTTGGTGTGAATCGGATGAAAATGGTCGGCAATCCGTGAACATACCACTAAATGAACATACATAATTATGTTATAGTAACCAATGTTATACTTATAAGTTATTGCCTGTGTTACTATAATTAGTAACAAGTTGGTATCCATTTGGTCGGTATACGATCTTTATCAACTGTTAAAAAACAACAACATCCAAAATATCAATAATTCTCTAGGCCGCACTGTTGTGTTTGGTATGCCGTAGATGTACTGTATTATATTTACTTTAAACTGTAATTTTAAACATACATGCATTTTGTCATTAAAGTCCATGTGCACTATATAACACATTTGAACAGAACATGTCCATTTGTTAGTTCGGCATTGCTGTAGATGACCTAACAGACGCACACACACAGGGATAACAAAAGGTATATACTGTTTTACTTTGTCCACTTTGATGAAAACTGCAGCAGCACCGTCGTAACGCCCTTCTTATTTTATAAATATTTAAGGCAGTCTTCAATTCAACCCTGAGCTAATCCGCTAAATCATTATCAATTTGCATAAATTGTACTTCACATGCTAACAAATCATTTAACAGTGAGTTTGCTTAAATGTACAATGAAAATACGTCAATCATGAACTGTTATACTTGTAGTCTATTTACAAACTTCATAAAGCAACACATTACCTCATACAAAAGTTAAAGAAATAGAACATCCGGTACACGTGTACTTGTTTCGTGGCAATAACTGTTTCCGTTAACTCGCGTTGGGAACTCCCTCCGTATCCGATGTACGTTTATATTTCCATGTCACAGGTAGCTAATGTGGTTTCCTAGCAACCACTGAAGTTTAACCAATGACATGTTAGGAAATGTTAAACATAAGAGTATGAACGAGTATAATCAATGTGAAGTTTTCGTGTGAACTTTTACACGCGCATAAGAAACTCATTATCTCGAACTCTACAAATTCGATCACTGTCGGTCATTTATCCTATACTCTGATGTCCTGGTCCGATAAAACCATTGACATGGGTAGTTCTAACAAGCCGATAAATTATTCGAGCACATTTTCAGTAACAGTAGGTGTTTGAGTTTCCGCAAGTGTACTGTTTAAAGGGGTGTGTAATCTGCCAGAGTTTTAATGTTACCCTTGTTCGTACTTTCAATTGTTTCAGTGTCACGTTAATCCTGCAATGGTGTTTCCTTTCCCTAATGCCCGTACTAGTTAATAGAATGTCTTATTGAGTGCAGTACAGTTTATGTCCATTGCATCTTTCCACAGTCTTGAAGTATTATATCTACAATCAATGATATTCGAGTCAATGGTAGCTGAATGAGTACTCACGGGCTTTCTGTTTTTAAATAAATACAACTTGATCTTATTTGTCGTTTTAGTTTCTTGTGTGGGACTTTAAACCTTACACAACCTATGGGTACGAGTGGGTCGCAGAATGTCATTTACTTCTCTTCTAAGTTTCATATATTGCTACAGTATAAGTATGCAATATAACGCTACAGTAAATTATCGCTTATTTAACAAGATCCATGCATTAACTCATTTAACTTTGCTATCAACGTTTTTTTTAAGGTTGTGTTATCTGATAGTAGTCATAATTCAATACTCCACATATAAAACTTACACTTATACTAGAAAATAGAAATTTTAATTTGTTAACATCGATTGGCCATCTAGCGTACAGTCACTTAAACGCGTATTGTGAACGTCAATAACTCTGATAGAAATGAAGAAGATGGCGTCCTTCATCGATATGGCATGGGTGACAGTATATATGCATGCACGCGAATAATAATAATAATAATAATAATAATAAGTTTGCTGTATAGCCTTTGGTCTCGTTAAACTCAGACACACATGTACGTTAAGGGAATTGATACGCTGTATACATGTGCGACCTCTACCCTTCATAGAGCCACTTATGCTTGTAACCACCAATTGAACTATATGTACCACATTTATAGTACATGTTAGTTTAATGTTTTTTTTTGTAAATTGTGTTAAAGGTTTCGGGGTGTAAACTTTTATTGGCTGGAATTTGGTAGACTAGAATTAACTACACAGCAATTAGTCAATAAAACAGGTACATATGCACTACCGATGCATTCAGCCTTGTGGTTAACACGGTCTTTTGAAATAAGTTAATATACATCAAGTTCTATTTTAATCTTTATAGATAAATGAAATACAACTAAACGCTATTTAGCACAATTTGTTGGATACGAGTTGTACATTATAAGATATAGGGAATAGTTGGCATGTGTTCAGACAACGAGTGATCATTAAACACACATGATTGGAGATAAATGACACAGTTGGATGGCTGTTTTAGTGTTTTAACTTTTAAACATCAATTACAGAAGATTGTCATGATCTCTTTGTCTCCCTCTATCTTGTTGTTTTTCTTTCGCCCTTGTTGTTTGGTCTGGTCTGGTCTGGTCAGGTCCGGTCCGGTCTGGATTGGTCTGGTCTGGTCTGGTCCGGTCTGGTCTGGTCCGGTCCGGTATGGTCTGGTCCGGTCTGGTCCGGTCTGGTATGGTCCGGTTTGGTATGGTCTGGTCCGGTTGTATGTATGTCATTATGGATCCTTTGGCTGGAAAAAAATATAGTCATGATATTTAATTATCCACACACCAAACGCAAATAGGATACAGAAGGCTATGCCATATACTACAAATGAAGGAAGATGCGGTCACATACGGTTTTGTTTTCATTAAAGCGACTGTCTCCAGTCTCACATTATGAGTGTAACTTAAGAATACAAATTGTGAGAGCCGAATGACAGTTGTCTCCCTTTGGTCTCTCAACGAATGTATACAATATTTGAAATCGATACAGTCTCTCTGTTCACATATTAGTAGAGCGTGTCGCAGTGTGTTTATATGTAGACGGTTTTATAAATACTTGTTTTCACTTCTCATCTATTCACTGCTTCATATGTTTTACCTGTTAAATGGCGTTTTCAGTCACTGTAACGTAAACATAATCTTTACCTTTACACTGTGGGTTGTTAATTTAAATGTTAACGCAGCTCAGACGTTGTATTATACATAAAGGATGTGTCTCAGCTGTACCCGGATCTTGTTAAAAATGGGAAACAGTTGCTCATAGTGAAATATCACCGTGTTGTATTCACCAGCGGACATCAGGGCTAGTAACTACATAGGTGTGTCGGCTGGCATAAAGGGATATTGTATAATTCACAGTCTAGTCGACGTTAAGCAGGTAGGTAGTCGATTCTTGATTATCATTATGATTCCCAGCCGTAGTTAATAGTGTGTGTAGTGTTGTTAACTATTCCTGGAAAGCGGTATGGTTGTGGTCATTTAACTTGTTTAACATAGACTCTAAGGTACCCTTACGACATACATCGCCTTTTTAACATATACGAGTACTTCTGAACAAACTAAATGAAACTTCTTTGTGTACATCTTCACGTTGATATTGGCATATGTATATATAGAATAAATATGGACACAACATTTTAGTTCTAAAAATAAAACACGCATACCGTCGAAAAAGCCAATTAATAGATATGCACAGTAACGAGTTCAGGTACCCACCTATCACGATTACACATGTAAAATGTAAATACTACGACAAACAGTTTTAAATTAATCTAGAGTGATAACCATGAAAGCATGGTTTCTACTACAAACCATAAACAGGATTGTAAGTGATCTAAATGTACTGTGTCCGAATGATTGACCCTTCCGAAAATACATCATATTTAACTTTGTTACATGTTAAGGAATTTGGCGTTTTGAGCGTTACCTGTACGTCTGATGTGTATAAAGGACACACTTTACACGTACTGGAAAGGTCAAGAATTAGTACACTACAAGTTGTTTGCTGTATATATTTTAAAAATAAGTTTTTTTGTAATTCTGAATACGTGCTTTCTCAGCAGAAGTTAACATTTTACACCTTTATAAACTACGACCGTAATGTCCAAAGTATCTTGTCAACGCTTTATGTTAAACTATTATTTTCAAATGTGCAGCATTTAAAACGGATTTTAGAGTAGCTGTATACCTTTATGAATCCAAAGAAGCGAAACTGTTTTGTTTTTTTGGAAAATGGCTGACGTCATCAAAACATTTTAATTCGTCTTGTATCATAGTATGACTGTGTGCTTGTGTAAATTTGGTATACACAGGAATTATGTTCAACTGTGTTATCAGAAGTGTATGCTATTAAATAAGGTCATCATATCTGGGTGAAAATACATTTTAGGGAAATCACACACACTATGTCTAAAGATTGCTTCATATAGGATAGCTATACTTTAATTTTAAATAACACACTTCCCGAAAACCTTTTAAACCAACTGTATACGGAATTAAATTGTAAGTTAGAAGTTAAGCATACATACCAGTGTTACATTCATACTGTCTTTAAACACAGGGTACATCCCCCCTCCCCCCTCTATTTGTGTTGTGGCAAAACTATATTAATAACTCTGACATACATGGCAACAATAATTAAACAAAAATTATGAGATGTACTCGTAAATATTCAGCCTCCTCGATAACCTGGTGGTAGAGTGCTGACATGGAGTGGGGGGAGGCCATGGGTTCAATCCCCAGTCAAGGACCGCGTCATACTTAAGACGTTATAAAAATGGTACCAGTAGTTCCCTTGTTAAGCACTGAACATTAAAAAGAGAAATACTGGCTCTTTCTCAAGAATTTAGATATGAAAATAAGTGTAATAAATAAAATCTGGGATAAAAAAAATCCTTCGAAGTCGGAGGTCATTGGCCGTTGTGGCGGGAATGAAAAAAACGAATGACCACGCAGAACCGACAAGAGTAGAACGCTAACAGGTCTAAGTCTAACAGAACAAAAAACAACAACACGTAAATATACATGTAAAACAAAAGTCAATAATAAACACGTTAGAATTACACACGTTTATGAACGCTAAAAACAATCCAAATAAACAACGCCGTGTGCCTGGAAATTTGAAACAATTGTAAATGTATGACATTATCCATTGTGCCGTTCTCTAACAGAAAATGTAAATTATTTGTTGTTTTTAAATTACATTTCCTTATCCCTATCGTTAACTGTGGTTGTGAAATCTTTCATTTCGAAATATAACATGCTAGTGGGTCAGTTTTAAAAAGCCCTTGTTGTCATGTCTTACTAGGCTACATTTTGTGTTAAATAAA
>ENA-OREC01000066-OREC01000066.1-marine-metagenome-genome-assembly--contig:-NODE-66-length-24548-cov-13.226676_pt1 | contig 24548 bp, 10 predicted proteins | sample MGYA00248626_ERZ508543 | MGnify/ENA primary metagenome ERZ508543 (study PRJEB26211, sample SAMN05518279) | marine metagenome | isolation source: Puget Sound, Washington, USA | host: Bankia setacea...
ATAACGGGTCTGATAACGGGTCTGATAACGGGTCTAATAACGGGTCTAATAACGGGTCTGATAACGGGTCTGATAACGGGTCTAATAACGGGTCTGATAACGGGTTTAATAACGGGTCTAATAACGGGTCTGATAACGGGTCTAATAACGGGTTTAATAACGGGTCTAATAACGGGTCTGATAACGGGTATAATAACGGGTCTAATAACGGGTCTGATAACGGGTCTAATAACGAATCTTCTCATACGAGTTAATAACGTTATACTGTTGGTACTTTACTTGAGACTTTACATATTGTTTATCTTCGAACATATGTGTATTCATTCATTCTGTTGTTATCTAACCCATCTGCTCAGATAACTCGAGAAAGTGAGGAGCAACTCTACATGTATTTATAGTAAAGGTGTGTATGTTTATCATAACAGCTTCACACAAAAACGCGCGCGGAAATACCTCATGTATACGTCTGCTGCTTCCAATAACGTAGCAGACGATAGTTAACTTTAGCACGTGGTTTTGGCAATTACCGGATTATTACCTAAATAAACATTACGTCACTGACACGTGGACATCGTTAGTCATGGACATTACGTCACTGACACGTGGACATCGTTAGTAATGGATTTTCATCACAGCGAGGATAACCCGTTCATTCAGGAATTTCTAGTACAGTGCGTAACATCTTAGTCGTATAGTACATGTTTTGAGGTCATGTGAGTGCTGTCCAAATACTACAGAAACTGTTCCACATTTAAATTCCAGATGACACTCGTGTGTATGCTCGCTTCTAACAAACAACGTTACATGAGAAATGGCACTAGTATAGTACAATATTACAATGAATAATGAAAGTAGAAACAAACCAAGTGAACATAACAAAAAAGGTAGCTTTACAACACAGCTTTAGATATACGAGTGTTAGTACATGTATAAACTTCCAAGTCGCTTACGTAATTCATCATATTTAAGTGTTTTCTTAAAATTGCCAACACAAATAACAATCGTAATAAAACTTATAACGCGTCTGAAATTACCCTGAAAGTTACCATTTTCACCGACGTAAATTTGGCACGCTACTCAAGTGTATTTCCCCCATTAATATTTTACCTTCAAAACTAATTCATCTTTTTCACATACGGATTTCCTACTTTACCTTGAGTATGATCTACTAATGATTGGTTCATGTAATTTTACCTCGAAACATCTTTGCATCACATTTGGCTTAAGTTTAACCTTGACAGTAACTGTTTCTCTTGATTTAAAATTACATTTTTCTCCAACCGTGGTTATTCTAAACATTCCCCCTGATTATAAACACAGAAGTCTCTGGATTACCCCTGTTTCCACTGCATTCGTATACGACAGCATTAACAGTTGGTGCGCTTAATGTAATTATTGTAACCTTCAAAAACAAATACCTTTACCCTTTGTTTCAATGCTTTAAAGCTACATGTACCGGGATAGCAATGATGATGTAATAGAAAATGAAGTATTTGGTAGTCTTTGGTAATATGTACATGTTAGAGAACACAGAGCTCGCGAAATCAACCCAAGGGCATTAGATTAAAACATAGGTGTTGGTATCTCTTGGGCTATCTGTTACCCAATCATGTAACCTTGATAGAGCACTGATTAAAGATGCACCCCGTTCTGCAGGGATAGAGTGAGCGTTTTAAAGATAATGAAGATGTGGGAAAACGGTGCAATAAAAAGATAATGACACAGGCTGGTTTATAGAGTGTATGTGTATATATTTGCAACTAAATCATTGAGCATACTATTCTTCGTATTGAATGCATATTCTCGAGTTCACTAAAGGTATCCAATCATCCGACATGCTGCATTTACCCATTATGTCTGCAGACGCATTTAACTGGTGCGTTGTTGTCATACATGGTAGTTTGAAAACTGATCAGTGTTAGTTTGCGTTAGAGCACTGCAGTAAAATCAAGCTTATCGCGATTTAAGTAGCATGTGTCCACTGTTTGAAAGTGCAACGTGAAACTATGATTAAGGTCATGTTACAAACTTCTCGGTCAATTACCACTTACAAATAGTGTACTTAGCTATTCCAATACCCCATTTTTAACAACCATATGTCCATCCCCAATAACGGTGACACACTCCATTACCCTTCATTACTATAGATACAAGTTTAAATGTGTCAAGACAAGACTGTTGTATCTATTCTAATAGTGTCTCTATCGTTAAATGTGTTCAACATCAATATCACAATATAGGTCAACTGTTATACTTCATTATGTTTAGTTATTTCAACAGTACACGTATAACAGCACAGACAATATTGAATAGATAATCAACCCTGAAATTTACCTAGACGTTTCACCACACTATATACTTATATTGACTCAATTAAACCCATCATATACATCACATAAACACCACAGTTAGATAAGCGCATGATTGTGCTACACCGTACAACTACATTGGTTTGACTTCATTTGCGGTATTCAAAAAACACCTGGTTCCAGTCAAACCAACAGGGCTGGATTTCATAATCATTTAATCTGGCTTAAGTTTAATCCAAAATATTTCAAGCAAAAGTATACATATTTCAGATAAAATAATCAGAAATGTTTAAAGCATGATCTATAATTTACCTATGACTCTACATAAACATCAGTTGTATTTGTAAGAACAACACATCGAATCATTTAAAATCTGATCAGCAATTATTAGGATTAACACTGACGGTATATCCGTGATTATGAAATCCAGCCCTGGTCTCTTGTTTCTTACTAGACTTGACTTTGACATTTGTTTGTGAATAAGATAGTATTGTGGGAGAATGTGACGGTCGTGATGTTCATGTATGTATGGTCTAGAGAATTTACTGTCACAACTTCTGTACTACTTTTCGTCTGTATTCTCAATGCTGATTCTTATGAGATATCCTATATATGTGATTAGAAATGCTAACACTAGCCATATATTCAACATTGTTGCAGTAGAACTTAAACACGTACGTATACTTATTTGGGCTGCTTTTCGAGAAGTACACAGTTTGTTCAATCGCCATTACTACAATCATCTACGTCAGTAAATGCAGCGAATACAATTAATCAAAATGCCAAAGGAATTCAGAATTAGTTTTCTATGCAATATGTGTATGCTTTTGCAGTTCTTTGTTTCGCTCGCTAACTAAACTGTCCGGTTTCTTTGTGCGTTTTGTTCAGTAACGTGTTACTTTAGGTTTCAACTCGTTAAAAGAGTACATCATTTGTTAATGTACACCAACCAAACCTACTCGGTCAGACAAGCCAGTCTTTGTGTTCATGCGATGAGTCAAGTTTATCTACCACACTATCAAGCTGCAATTTAGAGAAACACAGGTGAAAAATGTTACTTAATCTTCTACTTCAAATCATTTCAACAGTTTACATCATCTTTGCGATCTTATCATGCAGAAAACTTGGCAGGGGGAATGCAATGTGTGCTGGTTCTGATTTCATACACGGTTGCAGTGTCTCAAAGAACGTGTTTATGGTGCATGTATTTCATTTCTAGAGAAGCCGATTTTTTTTTAAAAACGTTTGGATTCTACACTTTATTTATGAACAGCCCTTCTTAGTAAAACATTTAAACATAAGAAAAAACTAATTTCAATATTCAGGCTCCGTCAAACGCTTTAACTTGTAGTAAATGGATATTCTTACATAAACACATTTTTACTAGTTTTAGATAACAGTCAAGATAAATGCACTTGGATTGTCAATCATCTCCTTGCTGCACATAAACAGAACGGAACATATGTTGGTATTAGAAGCAGACCTTGAAACACGTTGTACCTTTCAAAGAGTAAATATAAACTGCAACATTACATTTTAAGTTAAATTTAGCATCATAGAATCTTTAATATTCCAATCTTCGTTTTCTTCTTATCACGTGACTCACATAGCGTTTTCTGCATGTCTTATCAAACATTCTGATCTATTTAATTCTGGCACAACACCATTGCTACACAATCAGCAGTCTGTTAAATAGGAACAAAATTGATTTAAATTACGTGGTATATTCACCAAACAGCGGGCGTGCCTTCGTTTTGGTTCGTTTAATGATAATAATAATGAAGGGTAAATATAATCTTGAAATGCCAAAGAGCTTTCAAAGTTAACAGCAAGTAGAAATAATGAACTTTTGTAATCCACCATTATGAATAAATACCAAGTGTTTGAGAATGATCAAGGGTTTGAATGTAGCCTGATGTTTTACCTGGTGTTTGTGTATGGTAGGATGTGTATATATTTTCGCTGACGTTGCAATACCCGTACTTCTACTACAAGTTCTAACAACATGAAAAGGAGTTCTCGTTAACCGTTTTTTTGAAATCCCTAAAACAACACTTGTTCACGAGGTGATGTTATATTATTATCACTATACGAGTTAAGTGAACCTTAAGTACTGAATCTGATGGTGATATATAAGTGTAATGTTTGGAAAATATGAACATTGTATCACTAAAGTGTAAGAAATCTACTCATTGGTGAAATATACAAAGCACGTACAAGTAACAGAATCCGCCCCCTTTCAACAAACGTCAGTGATACAAGTATGTAAGTATGTTGGAATGTGAAACCCCACACAAAGCAATGCCACACTATAGCTATGTCAATGATTCACGTTCAATTATGTATTGTTTATTCGTCGTGGTATGAGTAGTGTACTGTACCTAAGAAGATATTATCAAGTGAAACTATTTGTCACTTCAGTCCTACACTAGCCTCAACTTCCACATGGTTCTAATGGTGTAGATACGGTAAGTAAAGTTTAAATGTGGTAAATATGGTAATGTTTGTAAACTTATAAGAATCTCTCGTGGTATGTTGCACCTAGTTGACACAGTAACTTAATCGTGTAACCTTATGATTGTACCGGTAAAGAGAATGTGTGTGTTAAACAAGATATCGGGCATGTATCTGGATAATGGTAGTTCAAAAGTGTGTATTGTAGTATTTAAACAAACAATTTTCACTTAACAATGTTTGCCCAATGGAGGCAGATATCAAAGTATGTTTAAAAACTCCGCAACAAGTAATTGATTATCTCGTAGCACCCAACGCATATGGTGTTATTGTTCATGTATGTACACCGACACCTCAATTGCATACGACAGACAAACTGATTCTAGAAAGAATGATAAGTGGTCGAATTGTCAAGGACATATCCGAACTATTGACCCATCCGAAAATAGCTACATGTAGTTAAGGTACGCCAAAATATTTAACTGATTATATGAAAGTTTGTGGAGGTGGAAAGTACGTGATCCGAACGTAATAAATGAACTTGAGTTACTATTTTAAGCAATGAAAACGCCTATTTAATTACACGTGTGGTTTGTACAAGATGCAGATGCTGTTCCTCATCAAAACATGCCAACATTTCTTCTTCTACCCCCAAAAAACATCAACATCGACAGAACTGAAACACCCTTCCTTCATATTTTAACTTCTAAAATTCAAATATCTTATTTTTATGTTGAAACTATGTTATATGCTTTTTTGTTTATATTGTGATCTAATCGATGTGTATGGGAAATTCTGTTTTTAAATACAGTGTTGTGTTTGCATACGTATACACGTACTGCATTTCCAACCAGACATTTACCATTACAACTAATTCCAGAAACAAGTGCTCTATTTATTAGAAGAAGTTCAACAGGAATTACTAGACGAATATTTACAAGTAAGCCAAGTCGTTATTTTCCTTCAGATCTCGCGCTGTTCTACTAGATTGACAAACAGCAGTTCCATATCACAGAATACTACACCCACACAAGCATTCGTCATGTTGGAAGTATTCATGTGGAGAAGAGAGGCAACAACAGGCAGCAAAAACATACACACACAGAAACAGAGGGATGTAAGAGTGTAAAACGGTGGGGGAGGGTGAGAAGGTGAAAGAATATATTAAATGGGGGAAATAGTAGCCTACCACAAATAAAGATATTGAACAGTGTACTAGTTTAAATAAGTCGATTCCATATACTTAAATGTCTTTCAAAATGTAAAAGATAAAAAAAACAATTATAAACAGAGAGAACACAGACAATAGCATCAATAAAAACTCGATTCGGTATTTCTTCATTGTGACAGCAGAACTTATGGCTTTCAAAACATCAACATATCAATACACAGTCGGCTGAGTTTATAAGGAAATAATTGGATACAAAGAATACACCGTTAGCTAGATTTGAAACCTGCTGTAGATAAAACGACACACTTCAAGCAAGATCATGAAAGAACACTTCTGAGAAATCAGTGGCGAAATGTGTAACATAATCTTATCAGCATCCCCCACTACCAACATTAAAGAAACTCTTACATACTGTATACCCATACCACAAAGAACGTTCAGAAACATCGACCAGCTTCAAAAGTGGCAATACGTTGTATTACTTTCTTCAGAACATACTAGATATAGTGTAAGGTATGTGATAAAACAGAACGATTGTGGAAAAGTGAGAGCCGGAGTGTATTGATAACACAGTGAAAAACGATGATGTCAAACCACAAAGATGCCATAGGGAAACACCATTGCTATATTAAAGATATAAGAAGAAAACCAGATTTTGAAATATTGTGAAGGGAAAGCCTATGTTATATTAGAAGAAAAGACATATGGTTTGTTTCATGATCGCTCCTATGGCTGTTATCCTGTTCGAAATACATGGCATCATGCGTTGAGTAAACTGTAGATAGTAATATACAAACCAAAATGTAAATTATCTAAGACATAGATCAACAGATGGAACAGATATGCTCTTTGGCATCCACATGCAGGTTGTATAAATTGAGTCATATCAAGTTCTCATTTCAGGTTTGTGATTTAGGTGTCTTTATAGCTTTGATGCAAAATAAATACATATACAATATCGACCATGGTTGCTTCATGTTGTTCCCTAATTCACCACTGAATGACTAACACAAGAATCAATGTATTAGCAGATACATGTATACAGCAATTGTTTCTACACGAATACTATGGTACTTTGTATTGGATCATCTGTATATACAATGTACACACTTGTGTGAGATAATTTTGAAAATAGAAATAAACTGGCACATTGAGAAATGTCTTAGATAGATGTCTTTCAAACATGATTATTCCAGAGATCCTTCTAAATATAAAACGTTTGGCTAAGGTATACAACGTGTGATTCATGTTTCTACAATCATATGAGAATGTCTATCAAACATATTATCTTTTTCTCTAAAATATGCATCAGGACTTCTTTCATCAAACATTTGAAACAGGCTCCAGACCGTTACCTAGTTTAGCTTGACAGACGCTTATCTCAGAACAGTTTAATGCTATCAAGTGTTTATATATATATATGAAACTGAAACATATTTGCGAGTTTAGTAAGATTAAATAAGGCTGTAAGGAATATATATTAGCCACACATTTTGTCTGCTAAGAACTTCAGATATTGGCTGCTTACTAGCTAACGTGTGTGTATTTCTAGCCACGATTGAACCAGATATAACTTGTGATTTAATCCAAATTATAGATGTTGGAGCAATTGTAGCAACCGTAGAGCCATCCTGAGGCAGGCTTGTTGCAACAATAGAACCGACAGAGCTATAGTATCACATATGATAAACCTTTGCCACAATTTATAACAAATCCGAATGAAACAAATGGAAACACGTACAGTGTTTAAAAGATCAAAGATATTCAGAGAAAGACACTGTCTACGTGGAAGGATACCATTCTACGTAAAAAAGGTCAATGAACAATTGTACACACAACCTTCTTCGCCATTTGTCTAATAATGCATTCATTTCTGTAAACCGTTAATTACAGATAACAACGACCAAGCCCAACCCACATTCCACTGTTTATAGAGGTTGGGTGGCCGATAGTTCGAAGCACCTCAAGTTGTTTTCCCATTGCAGGACATTGGTGAGGTAACAAATTAGCAAAATGGTTCACACCTGTAACTGATTGATGGCGTGTGGATGTTTCTAGACCGTTTATGAACACCGGGTCTAATCTTGTAAATGAGCCAAATCGTACGATGAATACGAAAAACTGGTTCATCTGAAGGCAATTCTATGAAAACTGAAGATAGTTTAAGAAAAGTATTAACTGGAATACAATGGTAAACAAAGAGGAGCCAAAGAAAATAGTCACACACACAAAAAAAGAAAAAGCTTACCCTTTGCACAGAGAGCGGTTCGTTAAATTCCCTACCCCCTTGAAGCCGAAATCCCCAGGGTATGTCCCCACTAGGGCGCTGTAACCAGATGGTCTCCATTATTACCGAACACCCAAGACACGGGTCCGGACACTAGATGAAAAAGAAGAAAAAATATGGCGTCACACACAAACTCTAGTAAAGATGGTGGAAACTTCGGAACTTCCACCAAAACTTTCTACCGGCTGATAGATTGGGTGCTATCTGCCAAACATCTAATTTTAGGTGGAATAGTTGCTATAGAAACTGACTGCGAAAAACATGCTATCTGCATTCTCGTAGAGTACCTGGCGTGATAGACTGGTAGCTACCTGGGGACTGGGAACTGCTGTTACCTGTGCGTGAGTAAAGTCCGTCTAGAGTCCATGATCTTTGAGATTTAATGAGTTATCTAATGTGCGCGAATAGACAAAGAATATTCGAAAACAAAAAGTAGCCACATTCTCTAACACAGTTGTTCCCTATACTCACCAGATATACAGTCATCATTTAGTTTAATGACGCGTCTGTTTATGATTTCATTCTTACACATGCTAGAATAATTTTATTAAACCAATTTAAACAGCGTTCACATACGGTCGATCGATTTGGAACAAATAAGTAACTTAAATGTTGAACGTTGGAATGCAATGCAGCTTAACTATTAAGATGTCCCTGGTGATGTTCGACAGTCTCGGAAGTTTACCTATATATCTTACAATGTATTTAGCATAGTAAATAACCTTTGTTCTCTACTTAAGTTTCATAATCTCTCTAATTATACATTTTATCTTAAATTTGATTCAGTGGACATGCATTTCTTACCTGACGCAAAGTTACTATGGGAAGCATCTTCAAGGAAAGATTTCAAATTACTTAGGGGTATACCCGTTGCCAGTCAACTATTTTGGCTCACGCACACCTTCGGGCGATTCCACTTTCAGACAAGGTGAAATGATTCCAGGCGATATCCGAGCGTTCCAAGTATATTATGATGGAACAATCCAGGTAAGGTAGGTACAGTTTGTAGATCTTGATTTCACTTTGAACAGATAGTATACCAGTTAGTGTAGGTTAATAACTTAGCTTCATAATTACAAAAAAAGTCTTAACAACTGCAATGTTAATAACGCATAAAAACTTTTTCCTATTGCTAGCAAATAATTAGAAAAATACAACAACACAAGAACGTTTCACTATCCTAAATACGGAGATTTCAGCTTTTACCAGTATTTAGCACAAATGTATACACTCCTACTTTTAAAATGTATTTATGTTGTTCATAATAGAGCGAGGTTCGTTGTCCAAAATAATGTTGACCATTAAGTATAACTTCAGACACTTTTATATTCCTGAATTAAATAACGAGTATTGTATATACTTATACGAACCACACCACACCTAACTAGTATAGTATTGGAGTTTTACCGGATGTACAGTTATGTTAAGGGGCTGAATGTAGTGGCACTTTGGGTAACGACACCCCCTTCATTGAAACCCATACCACAAGTTTCCTTATTTAGAAACAACTCAATCTTCCTTGTCTACATTTGTATCACTTGAAACAGACATTGTCATAGTTTTACTGTAAAAAGCTCATGTAAAGAAAAGCCTACTTATTGCTTTTTTCTTTTGTTTTAATTTAATCGGACATGAAATGATGTTCTGTGTTATGAAAACAGTACTTGCTACATGTCACAGCACTATGGTAAATGGCCCACCAAGGGAACTAATTCATAGATGATTGCTATATTTAGCAGTGGTTCCCCTTTACAATGGACTCTAACCATGCGCGTAAAATAATAGTTAATTCGATCTCTATACAATTGTCAGCCCTGGTTTAGATATCTACATAAACGTTGTTCTTGCTTTATACATATTTTCTCATATTAATTAATATATGTACGGAGAATGGATGTTAATTACAATAGTCGACATGTACATATATCAAACGTTTGAGAGAGAAATGTTAGATATCTCATTTATAACGATATTGATTAATACATCGCTCCATTTACATGTAACCTTACAAATAGACAATATGACATGTATGTTCTATATATGAGATTATTAAACATAAACAAGCAACACGTGTTCAGCTTCCCAATTAAGAAATAATACATCGTAACCCGTGTTTTATCGCAGAATAACATATAGGTACGAGTTTGGGTGCGTACTCGTGCTTTAATTACACACACCCGAACGAGTACTGATATTTTATTCTGCGATTAAACACGGTTACCGAGATTTTAAGACGGCAAGACCGATTGTGCCTCTATATAATGCGCTGCGCTAGTGTGTTTTTTGAAAGCTTATACTAACAGAATGTTGTTTGGTACGCAGTCTGCAAAAAGTAATAAGCACGGACCTAGAGCACCGACTCAAGTCCGTGGTAACAGCCATATATTTAAGAAATAAAACATATGTACCCGTGTTTATCGCGGTAATAAAACATGAGTACGAGTTCGGGTGCGTATGAACACGCATCAGAACGAGTACCCATATTTTATTACCGCGATAAAACACGGGTACATATGTTTAATTCGATTCTAACACGACAGTACCTCTCCAATGTGCTGTATAAGTTTTTTTTTGGAAAGCGTATGTTGACAGGATGTCGTTTGGTTGATTGTTCCTCGGGATCCCAATAAAATTACATTTCAGAAGCTTATAAAACAAATAGCGTAACAGCGTCTAGATCAATGAACGCTTTCAGATATTTCAATGACGCTCGATTAAACTTTTACAAATACGATGTTGCGATGTATAACTTTTACTAGTGATTTTTGCATCACTAAACACCTTTTAAATGTCTCAATCTTTCGATTAATATAATTCGGTATTGCAAGTTCTAATTGTAAACTACATAACCTGCGTCAAAAATTAAGTGTAGCAGTTCTCGGACAGAAACGTCCCTAATATTAAAATCTTATTCACACTTTACAATCGGATCGCATTCATGTTATGTTTGTTCATGTTTCACATTGAATATACTATTTATGCACACCATGTTTCAATAAAAACAACAATGTCTAACAAGAGATATAGAACTCATTATAAAATATAGAGTGATTTGGATACCTTCGGTTCTGACAGTATTTGCGTTAAGAACGTTTTCACGTGAGGTAAAAGTAGCACAGCCATGTATTAACAGTGAATAAACCACAGTTAGTTTCCTTCTTTGTGTATAGGAAATAGGAAACAATAACGGGATCGTTTTAGAATAAACGTATACATAATACACAGTTCGTTTTCTGCTGTGTGCATAGGAGATAATCAGGGGACAGTTTTATAATTATATTTTAAATAGATAGACATAGAGAGTGGAAGTTATCAGTGTGATGTACGATACGCAGTTTAGTAATTAAGTAATTTAGAAACTTGGAGGTATGTATAAGTAAAGTCTAATTCACCATATAGAACGATTTGGACATAGATGCATCACATTCTGACATAAGTAGTCCAATCAGTTACACTATGATATACTAGCTATATTTACATGTAAATCAGACTATCAGACCCTCGGGCCAAATGTAACAGCTTCCCCTAGTCGGACCAGCAAACTGGTGGTGGGTCGGGTGGGAGCGTAGGATGGGTGGGGTGATGTATGTACATGTACATTCATCCATAATTTCATCCTTAACCCAAATTTAGAAAAGAAATGTATTTAAGTTATTGGAATGCAGGCACCGTTTGTCATTCCCATCTTGTGACAAGTCTGTCGCAATGGTGTACAACATGACATTACTTCTAAATTGTGTTAACCTTGATATCAGTATAGACTATCAACTAAACCAGAACTACTATAGATATTACTAATTCGATGGGGTGGGGGTAGTGGTGACATCTGATATATAATTAGTATCTCACATACATACCATGTTGTAGTATAAATATAACATAGCTAGAACAGTAGAATATACAACTAAATGATAGATACTGGAACTAGTTTTAAAGCGATGTTAGTATATAAAGGTACATATTAGTGATACAAACTACACCAACAGTAAGATTAGACCACCACATGAACGACCGTTTTCAGACCCCAATTTCAATAAAGGGCCCTGTTCTTTCATATTGCTACTTATTACCAAATATACAATACAATATACAAATATACCAAATAGATTATAAGGAACATTGTATCAGTCCTTATGTGATAGTTTATGTATCACTTGATCTGTTCGCATAATAAACACAACAAACAAATGCCAATATTTGAGAATAATTGAAATTATATACCGGTATATGATTGATATTATATTTTGAAAAGAGTTTCAAGAGTTTATTTCATAATACAATGGGCAGAAATACTTCTGTGTATACTAGCAATACACAAACATATATACATTCAATATAAATACAATTACAAATCAACACAACAACTATATACATGAAAGCGTGAGGGGCATACTTAATCGAAATAATGGGTCTTTCTAATCTCAAAGGCTCTCATAATATACATGATATATTTCAATTACATTTTCTGTTGTCATAAGTTCTATAAATTTAGACATTTTCGATTCTTTCGATATTATATTTTGAAATGAGCTAACTAAACTAAAGAATACAAACAATCTGTATATTGGCGTACTGGTATGTAGTGTATGTAGTATTTATATAAAGGTAGTATTTGTATGTAACGTATGGAAGAATTGGCTAAACTTTAAATATATGAAAACACTCTATAACAGCAGACATACATGTGGTACGTATTAAAATGTGTTGATGCAATTAAGCCTAACTAACCTGTGAAACAATTCGACCTGAAGACCGGACTTTAAGTGGTTCACTATGGTCTTAATTATAGAACATAGAACATTCGAAGATAAATGACCAGTAGGGGAAGATAAATACAACAATGTCGACATGTGTAAAATAAAAGAGACAGTTATTGAACGTGTACACCGTACTTAAAGAAAACCTCAATAATAAGGCCACCTCACATCTCGCATGTCTGGCCATGTGTTGACACCCTGTGTCTATATATCATAGTGTTATGTTGGCTATGAATATGCTATGTGCAATTTTATGCCAAATAAATTATGTTGGAGATTTTGAGTTTGAGTTTAACTTCATTGTTGATGCCTTAACATTGACCATTGATTACTTACTAACTACACATGTTCTTTAAGCCGTGGGTCGCATGTAGTTCACACTATGCAGGTGAACGAACGCATTTAACCAAATCACGTTACCTGTAAGAAGCTTAAACATTAATTAAAGTAATATAAGTCGTGCTTTTCAATAATTACCTGTACATGTCCGAGTTTGTTCAACGTTCAATTCAATTTACTAAACGCATGTGTCCTAGTGTTGTATGTAATTGCACGAACATACGGGTGGAATTGCTGGATTTGATCATTATAAGTGATGTCTTCTTACTAGCCATGGGCAAGACAAACGAGATCACAACACTGAGTTAAACTCTGAATTTGTATTGCTTAAATAAAGACTACGTGTGTGTACAGTGTCACCGTATAGTTTGTAACACAAAAAACACTTTTGTACAGGTAAAAAGACCACCGTTGAGGAAACACAATCTGTGGTTTTAATGAACACGTATACATGTTTACTATATATCTGTATATATCTGATAATAGTTCACACTATAATGTTAACAACAGACTCGAGTGAACTTATAAAATAAATATGTATAGGTGACTTATAGACCCATTTTGGTCGGGTTTATGTTGTCTTAACTTGTATTTATTGTTATGTCATATTGTTTTGTATTATGCACATGTCACGTTAATAAAGTGTTTACTTATAAACTTACTTAACTAATAAAGTGCTTACTTAACTTATTGTATTAGTAGAGTAAGTGTTGGAAAAGATAATGTATATGAAATGTAAGGGTAACTTTGCTAGTGAGCGACTATCGTTGTCATTCAATGTCATTTTATAAATATGTTCTTATTATTGAAAATGTCATGATTTTATTGACGTAGTGTATAACTGACGCAATCTAAATCATCGGGTTAGGGGCTCGTTTTGTGAAGTTGTCTCAGCTCGAAGTTTGAAATAAATGTCGCTCACCTTTGGGACACCTATCAACTCGATATACATGGTTGCTGATGCTGACTCGATATCCCGAAATACTGTTAGTGCTTATGGTGTCGCAGCTGCTGCTGTTGGAACAGTTAGTTGTTTTATAGCTTGACTGTCACTTTTGGCTATCCCCTGTTCTTGTCGTTGCTAGTGTTGTTTATAACGACGACAATGTACCACTAAAAACCGTATCAGATGATTGTCATAACATGCGAACATACATGAGCATGTTCCATTTTAATGTTTTCCAATGATGCGAGGGATTAGAAAGTCCAGTAAATAATTAGAATATATATAATGATCCGCTTGTATATAATACAACTAATCCAACAGGCAGTTGATACGTTAGCCCAACTGCCATGGTCTTCAACCGGTGCACGACACAACATCTATGTCCACATATATAAACTCCACATTGTTACACATCGTACAAGTAGTTACACTTTTAGTAATCACAAATATTGCTGTCATCCACCATATGTTTCCGACAGAATCTAAACATATATTACACAATGTAATATCAATTAATATCACAAGTTTCAAAGTAACAGTGTCGCATCTACTCCGTTATTATTGCCGACCACGTGGGTCTCTAGTATTTCAAGCCCATACGATATTACGCTACAACCCTATGTTACCCTATTATGTAAACATAGCTTAAACCCAAGTTTCCATCCCCGCGTTTTCCCACGATTTTTTAAACCCCAAAATACGAACATACTCTACAAATCTGGGGCGTTTAGACCACTTACTAGAGCGGGTCCCCTATTTAAAGCAGGCGACTTATCAAATTTCATTTTAACACATAACTGATATTTGTAACGCTTCATTCTTAAGCTGCGTAACCGCAATAACTGGAGGGAAGTTTAACCACCTCGCTGAACAACATTCTTACATCCTTATTAAACTATCGGATCCCTGCCCCCTCTCTCTATCTTCCCTTCTCTCTCTCTCTCTTTCTTTCTCTCTCTCTCTCTCTCTCCCTATCTCTCTCACCCCTCTCTCTTTCTCTCTCCCCCTCTCTCTCCCTTTCTCTCTCTCTCACCCCCTCTCTCTCTCTTTCTCTCCCCCTCTCTCTCTACCTCTTAGGTTGCATTGTGATGGTGACAAATACAATACTTGAAATAGGATTAAAATGTTTCAGCTAGAGTGAATTCTCTTATTGGCCATTCATGGAGTGTATATACATGTGTGTGTGTGTGTGCTGGTTTGTATTTATCTGTTGGAAAGTAAAGGTCAAGTTGGTGTACATATCTTAGTAGACAATGAAGGGGCTGCTTAGTATGGAGCCAGACCGACGTTTATTATTCGCACCCATACCCACTGTTAAGGCCAGTGTGATGTCCAAAAAGTGGTGGTAACGTTTTTAATCACATGTTATAATAATTCACCTTAATGCAAGTTAATTCAACCTTCCAAATCAGTAATTCATTTGGGTTACAGTCCCGTGCGAACTTTGAGATGGAGGCAGAGACCAATTATGAACTATTCTCCAGAAAATAGAAATCGGGAAACCATGTAATTCCCGGATGCATCGAATCCTAAATGGTGATTACACTTTTGAAAGAAATTCATAGAGATGATCTGTGTAATGTTTTCCATGTACTTCCGCCATCGTTGGTTCAAGAAAATGTTGTACACAAACAAAAGCATTATGATCCATTATTATACGGGTCCTGTTTTTATGTATACATCAATGAGATTCACTTCATACTTCATCAGTGGTTGATATGAGTGAACAACAATAGACTAGGTGTTCTATGCCCTAAGGACCGATTTGCTTTGATACCTAGCTCCTCCAATATAAACATGTTATCACGATATCCAACACCAGCAGACAGTACTATTAGCTAACATAGTGTCAATATAAACAAGATGACAGAGATGGTCAGACTATGTGTTTACATGTCCGTGATCATTTAGAGCTCTTTCACGGTCATAACGGTGCAAGTAAGCATGTTTCACTGTTCACTGGATGCAAGGGACACTCTTCTACACAGTGATCTCCCATGATCAGTAGAACAGATTAGTTGTAAAGGAAGTAACTTTGTGTGGAGTTTGCACAAGGGGATTGAAGACCATTGTGCTATGAGGTGTTAAATTCATACATACTTCGCCATGTTCCTAGTCAGTACTACATATAGCCCGTTAGCCGATCAGAATTACCCCTTTAAGTAAATCAGAATTACTTTAAGTTCAAAAGAGTACATGTAGTCAGATCGGTGTAAACACAAGTCGAAATGATTTATTTGATTTATGGTTGACGCATACCCAAAGAAACTTTATCCCAAGTTCTTTTCATCAATACTTTAATTTCCACATGGTGTTCGGCTGAATAGAAACGTGTTATAATTGATGTTTACGCAATATTATTTCTAATATGACCCCTGTTGATATACATTTACTGTACTGTTGTTCTCGTAAACATCACTCACTAAAATTCCATCTCACGCATCGGATAACGTTTTAGGCAAAAGGTGATCACCCAGGCATATTGTCACATGACTTAGGTGGGGTAAACACGGAGGGATCTGCTATGGTGTGGTGTAGATCTAAGACGTCAAGGTGATACAACGTCCCACTGTCAGGGTTGGTCTCAAACACAGCAAACGATACTTGTAGGGGATCACACTCTCCGTTATCTGTAGAATAAATGAGGGACGAATAAAACCATGCTCCCAAAACCGAGAGGAATGATTCAAACTTTTATCGGTAGAATAATCCATATGTTACTTATGTCATATCAAAGACATATTTTATTCGAGGTATACAATAAAGTACTTTACAATACATTATACATGCACATTGTTAGGATATTTCTAGATCGTCAAGCATTTAAACAAACAGAACACACATGAAGTAGAAGGTGGGGTTTCTTCTTTCCGCAGACGAGTTTCGACAAAGTATTATCAATATGTCGGTATGTCAGGTAATGCTGGCACTCAGTCTTCATTAACCAACCATTATTTTAAAGTGGCATGTATTCTTAATGAAAACATGTTTGTGACTGGCTTATAAACATGCTAAGATGTTACTGACAAACTGCTATTTAATGAATGTATATATGTGCTTGTAATTCAGTATTTGTTTTGCTTTGAGGAATAGGGATACTGACAACAACTGGTATCGTAGAGTCCTTGGTCAGAATAAAAATAAGATTGAGCAAACCAGCTGTTGAATAGAGGCTCTTACTTGAACATGTCTGAGGTGAATATCATATTGTGTAGTAACAGGTTGTTTTATGCTTCATTTACATTCAAACGTGAAGTAACTATAGTGTTGTTCTACTATGTTTCTTATTTGTATACCTGTGTGTGTAACTGTAACAGCGTTGAATACATTGCCGTCATGTGTGAAGTATCTGTACCTAACGACAGGTATACTTTGACCAAACAGCCCCACATCTTCCTTGGTAGCCCCTTCTACAAAACAAACAAATGATACAAAGACTCATGTTTTCCAATGTGTTGTGTGAGGAGCGTTAAAACGTATTGAGCCGATATAACGGACTGTTTAAACAATATTTACACAGGTTATTTTATTATTATTATTTTATATTACGCAGTGACAAGCAGAATAGAGCGACAACTCTGCATGGGAGGTTTAAGTTTTTTAGCGACTCAGTCCTTTCCTTTTCATCGAGGGCCAACTGAGCTGATACTGGAACGTGAGGGCAACACAGTATGGTCATAAACATATACTGATAGACAGTATCACAGGCGTAAGTAATAGTTACAAGGTATACATGTAGTTAACTTACGAGGAACACACACAAAGTCCATACTGTGCGACGTATTTTGTTTGTAGCAGCTTCCGTCGTCAGAGATTTCATACACGATTCCCTAAACGAGGCGAGAAATATACATGAAGTTATGACTAGCCAATTGACCAAGTAACAAACGACGCAACATGATAATCTTCAGAACAAATACTAAAGATAAAACACAACATACATGTGAACAACAGCTTCTACTTTAATTAACATGTAGAAGTCGATGTATTTGAAAAGAATTACACGTGCTATTACTATTGCATACAAACATCTACTTTCAATTAAAAAAGAGAAATATTTACTATACATGTAGATTCACAGCATTCCAAAATAAGTTTTCCAAGGTTCTGACACGTGCGTTGAACTTGTAATTGGTGTACGTATTGTTTTCCCTATACTGTACAGTACGCAAACAAACGTCTTACCTGGTCATAGTCTTTTATAACCGTCATAGTGGAGTGTTGCGGAGTTGGCATCAATGGCGTATACTGCGTTATGTTAAACCTGACGTAAGATTTCTTCCCTTTCCCGTCAAATGATATTCGTCCTGTGCCGTTAATATATGCATAAAACGTGTTAGAGTCTATAAAAACGTCCCCGGAACTGAGGTATGCTGACGCTTCCCATTGGTCGACCGTGCAGCAGACGTGATCTGGAGCCATTGTAGAATGACGTCGTAACTTGTCGTCTGCTGTGCCATCATAAGGATGTTTTCTAGGGATGTAAGCCCCATTTTTGAATGTACGTTTAGGCTCGTCACGTTCATCTAGTGATACAAAATCCCCGAGCACTGAATATGTAATTAGACGTCGTATATAATTCTTGTTTTTTAGATTCTGAGCAATATAATGTAAGCCGTTGGTAAAATAACACAGCAATATCGCTAGTAAAGGAGTGACATACCAAGTAGCCTTCATGTTTGTTAGACAGAAACAGTGGACATATCCATATTGACCTTCACTGATTTATCGGGTGCAGATAACGCATGTAAACCTTAGCCTGTGATAACCAGGATTACATTCATGAATACATCCAACATCCTATCGTGACCCAATAGACCACAGTTCTTTTAAATATACTGAGCCAAAATGAAAACTTTACACTTATAATACAAATATCTAATACAAAACTTTAAATCAATAAATTTCACTCTGCCTCTATGAAATATGAAACATAACAAAGGCATTAATATGTCTTAAATTAAAAGTCATTTGTCATGCATAACAGGGAGATAACTCATATAGTGAAAACAGACATTTATCAAAAACTCAATTGATTGTACGGACCAAATGTTCTTCTGCTGTCATTCGATAGAAACTGATGTAAAAACTAAAATAGCACAACGTTTTACGAAAACACAATGCAAAAGCTATATTTGAGACTTTATATATTCAAATTCTTTAATTACCTCCATTTGTATTGAATATATAGGAGAATTCATGACCTTAATTCAGAAAGATCTTACGATTTTTTGTATAAATTTACTCCCCAACTGATAGTTTAACATCCCTACACACGATTGAATTTCAGTTCCTGTATTGGGGGGGTACAGGTGTGTTTTTTCTCATGCATATTAAATCTCATTATAAAAGTGTAGTTTTCATTTTGACTGAGTGTACATGGTGATATTAAGTATACATTTTCTAGGCGTCCCACGGGATCTTGCTTTGCATTGATTAAATTTTGAATACCTGGTCAAAATCATGTTAAAAACACAAATTCGGTCCAAAATTTATGTAAAAATATGTCATTATAAACAATGACTGCAGACAAATTCAAGAAGCAAGGACGAGCTCTTCAGAAAAAGAAAGTACTCTGTGTCGTTTAAGTTGTTTCCCTTTAAAAGTGATTTGGTTTGAGCAAGTGAGATATGTGAAGAGTGTGTGCATACTGATAATACCATGGTAACTAAACAACAAAGGCACTTCATGAAGGCTTTATTTATTAAACTAATCTCAGTTACATGTTTTGTATTTGATACAAAGGTTTAAAGCAGTACAGTGTATACACATAATCAAACTTCCAACTGTTTTTAAACGTTATATGGGGAATGATAAGTTGACAACCTCAAGGTAACAAACTCCAATAAATCATGTTTTCTAGAATTGTCTACGATGAGCATTTAATAAAAGCATGTACATACTGTTTGACAAAGTCAGACATTTATTTATAACCCAATGAATCAACGTACAGTTGCGTAGACCTTAAGAATCATGATATTCTTGTTTGATGTTTACAGAAAAATCTGGAGAAATGTGTCCTCAAATATTACAATACCATTCAGAGAAGCATTTCTGTTAACTGAACATAGATCTATGCAAACCCATAAATACTGTAATCTCTCTGTAACACTGTTTAGTTTGGATGTGTTGGTCTGATATCAACAAGTTCAAACCAATACAAAACATCAACTTATACATGATACATAAACAGTCTTCCGAACACTATACATGTAATATATGTCACAGTTTTAACACTTATTTTAGCCTAGCAGTGTTAAATAACTCTTCTATTCTATAATACCATAACACAGTGAATCTATAAAAAATATATATTGTATCTCATACATTGAAATATTATATCACATAATGCTTATTGATATATATCTGTGTTAATACAATGTTTGAGTCTATCTCATATAACATACTATACTGGAATAGTTGTCTTGTCCAATGAAACAGTTTTCCATTGTCAATGTCTAGATTCATTCCAGAAAAAAAAAACACTCTTAAATTAAGTTAAGAAATTCAACAAATTGGTGAAATTGAATGCAAACTGATGCTAAAAATGCATGAAATATAGATCACTCTTTAATATTGATCATAATTTTAAACTTTGTCTTCTCACATATATCTAAAATGCATACAAACACATACCTATATAAATCAGGTTACCCGTACAAGATGAAGATATCATTGTCATACAATTTGGTACATATCCTAGTACTTGTGTAGTCTATTCTTTGCAAATTTATAAAAACAAACAATGGAGATTACAAAATCTCTGTTTTTGCAAAACATTATGAACACTGCAATAAACATTTAGAATAAAACATTCTTTAGCAATTAACGCTCATAACTCTTAATGGTTTTATATACACAAGTAAGAAAATTCTCAAAAAGAAATAATTTGAAGCTAGAAAAATGGAAAGTTTATACAGTATTGATTCAGCAAGGGTTCAATCAGGAAAGATGCATTTTGATTTAATAATAATTTCATTTGCTAGAGGCTATGATTGTGGTTTGGCGAATTTTTCTGTAAAGAAAATGGAAATGGAAATAGAAACATGAAAAAGAAATTCAAATAACATCCATATAGCAAAAGCATGTACGCATAAATCACAATTAAATTGAGCATAAACAATTATTTCCAGTGCAAAGGCACTTATTGAGATTTAAACTAGTAGCTGCCAGGTGATGTCTTTTCAGTGCTTCCATCCACCACATTTTGTCTTGAATCTCCTGTATGCAAGGCACTGTCAGTGTAGTTACGAGGATCAAAGTTCTTCCACAGCTTATCAAACTCTTGTCTATACAGTGACACGATTCTCTTATTAGTGAGAGCTAGTAGATTCTCTTGGTTGCCTGAGATGGCTTGTCGTGTCCAGTTGAAGGATCCAGTGAGAAGTACCCGACCATCTATGACAACAAATTTGTGATGCATCAAGTAGGAAGAATGGTCTGTTCTTACATGTACACCTGAGAAATGAACACATTAGAATTAACAATATACAATATATACAAGAATGCGGCACATGTGCAGTAAAGCCTTACGGTATATACTTAAAATGATTAAACTGTTTCAACTAAACTTTTACAATACATACCAGCTTATGGCCTTGTTTTAAGGTATGCAACGATTGTAACGAGTGCATTGGACGGTAGCAAGTCAAAACGGCCCCAACTCAAAACATTCTCATTTTGGTCAAAGCGTCCCCAACTCTAAATCATTTATATATTAATTTTATTTATATTCTTGTCTTTTTTATTCCATTATGACCTAACAACCTCTGGTTTACTGAACTTGAAGAAGGTGTCGGTCATATATGGCCACCAAGTTCTTAGAGAGGAGCAGCAGGAGGAAGATGATGTTTGATGTACGATGATGATGTGACAATGTGTCCTATGTTTGAGAAAATACTTATTTTCAATTCATGATTTTTATTATCATTTGTAGTATTATTGACTTTCTTATATTTTATATCCTTTTATTATCATTGTGCTCATTCTTGTTATAATTATACCAGTATTATACCTGTTTGTTATAAAACAAATATTTGAAAATGGAAAATAATTAAATGTCCTTTTTAACATGTATAGTCAAAACGTTAATCCTTGGACACTAACACAAGTAACAGTTTATCATAATTAATGGCCTTCAACTTCAAAATCGGTAAAGCTTTACTACTTATTATCATGTTTTATTATTTAATCAGCAAGTAAATTGATGTCGATCATACAAAACCAAGTTACCTGCTTTTCTTAACTTCCATATCTGTGAACCAGTAATGTCAAGTTGCTCATCGTCACATATAACACGAACGTGCACGTTGTTCCGGTGTGCTTCAATGAGTACGTCTGCAAGATCAACACAACATATAACGAAAACACAGACATCTAAACTGTGCCGGGCCTCATGGAGAAACTGGTACAGTCTGCTCAGAGAAGAGTGATCATGTGAGAACTTGCACTTCATATTAGAGCATCCATCCTCGCCAATGAAATAATCTTTACATGCAACTTCTTTATCAGGGAAGAACAAAACCTCCTCTATCTCTTTCCTATTTTCACTTTCATTTTTCTTTAAACCTCGCAAACCGCCCTTTTTAATCCATTTGTAAGTGAAGTATATCACTTCTGACGAAACACCTATACCAACAGCTATAGCACACGTCTTCCACCACTGCATTATAACGATCTGATGGATTGAAAATAGTCTCTTGACACTTCCAAGGTGTTTTAAAAACGAAAGTAGAATCAGGCATGGCGGCCTACTTGATTAGATCATACTAATCAGCTTCTGGAATGCCCTTATGTTAATAACATGATTTGAGAATATGTAATGTAAAGCATTTGTATGATTCAAATTGATTCGACTAAAGCACATGTTAGATAGAAGTGAATACAATAAAAAAAAACATTTGTCAAATCTTAGTGACACGGATAAAGCGAATCGAGTTGACATCCGTTTCCAACATGGCATCCCCGATGACAGATTCGTAAATAGAAGTTATTCTTAACAAAATTATACCTTTTAATGTTCATACACAATTTTTGACTAACATGGCGGACGTCGAAGATACTGTTCTTGATTTTGGAGAGGAAGAATTCGATAAAGATAGAGTGTTTAAGTAAGAAAACCGAACCCCTAATATTTCAATGCTTAATGTTTATATTGTCGGATATAAATATTTTCGGATACATAAACATGAGCAATGAATTTCGATATGAAATTTGCCAATACTCAAATTTAGGATTGAAAATCACTCAAACTGCATGGTATAGTTGGAAAATCCCAGTTCATACTTAAACCTTGAACAAGACATCACGGAAGAATAGTTTCCAATAGTCATTTCTCAGACATCCCATCGGATAGTTCTTCATTGAAAATCATGCATTTGTGATAATTGTTGATGTGTCAAATGCAAGGTTCTTCACGTTTACTTTAAAAACATGTAGCAAGGCCAGTTGAATTGTGAAACCAAAATAATGCACATCTGTACAAATTAAGCACTGCCAAACTCGTAGAAACTATTTTTAAAACAAACTGTATAAGGAATGATCACTTTGACCTTCTAAATCAGTAAACGGAGGCATTAAATTGGGTTGTTTACACTATGCAGCATGACTGTAGCCATTTAATGTACTAGGTTAAACAGGTCAAATATCAGAATCTTTTTCTCTGCATAGTTTTACGAAAATAATCAAACTCAAATTTTCGTCCAGTCTCATTAACAGTCTCTTTTGCATATATGCGCACAACCATATGCATACAACGATGGCTGAAATGTGACATTCTTTGGTTTGAGAGGCTGCTAAAGATGTTTTAAAATATGTCAATGTTGGTTTGTTGTGCATGTTGATGTAATTTTGTCTGTTTTTTCGAAATAACTAATGCATATTGCCGTAAAGTATTGCCTTATCAGATTTTTCGGCCTCTGACCGTTCCGACATGGGTTTGATGTCGGAATTATGCTACGTGTTTTTCAGTTAGTGAAGAACCCCGCATTTGCCCAACAGAAAAATAGCTTAAATGAGACGGGTTTTCTTTGAAGAACTACCCGCCGGAGATTACCTGCATTTCATTTTCATTACTGGCTTACAGGCATTAATGACAATATTGCTGGCAATTACGTAAAAATACAAGCATACTTCATATTTTTATATATACGCCTATAACTGTTACCCAAGACGTACACTAACTTGGATTATACGACGATACCAGTGTTCCAGATAAGAATTGATGTAATAGGGTATTTAACTCCCTAATTTTTAATTAATAGAGTGAAATCGAAACTTAAAGGGT
>ENA-OREC01000067-OREC01000067.1-marine-metagenome-genome-assembly--contig:-NODE-67-length-24523-cov-12.680602_pt1 | contig 24523 bp, 7 predicted proteins | sample MGYA00248626_ERZ508543 | MGnify/ENA primary metagenome ERZ508543 (study PRJEB26211, sample SAMN05518279) | marine metagenome | isolation source: Puget Sound, Washington, USA | host: Bankia setacea | place...
TGATTACAAGGTATATCTTTTATATAGTCATGCTTTCAAATAAAAACTTTGAATACTAATTGTCATAACGTATTTAGATGTCTCTACCAATCTACCATTAAACTGACTAAAGAATGATATGGATGTGTACAGAACATTATCTAGATTCTATTTTCTTACTTCAGCCTCCAATGCAGAATGGTACACAGGTATGGTCTATGGTTACGGCAGTGTGATGACATACGATGGTGGCAAATATGATACAAACAAAGTAGGCCAGTTCCTATTGACTCAAGTAACCACAGCAACATCCCAGATCCTAGATGTTCACATTGTCAGGGTAAGTACGAACAACATCTAAGTTAAAGTAAGCATTATCACACTTGTCTTTCATGTTGTACTGTATAAATTGTAGCAGGGCAATGAAGATGTGTTTAGCTTAAGATGAGAGACTTTCAGAGAAATTTAAAAGAAAATACATCGAGAGAAATGTTATATAGAAGAGTAACATTATATATATATCAAGTATTATGCTTCAATGTTCCGCAATATTGAATATCCATGTGACGTTACCCAAACTTGTCATTTTGAATGTAGTATTACACTTTTTACTGCTTTTTTATCATTTCTCTATTTCCTTTTTTCAGGCGTCTGGATCCAATGATGTACCAGTCTCAGTCACCAGTGCAGTTGGTTTCACTATCAATGGCAAAACCTTGGTTATACAACCTGACGACCAAGGTGGCGCAGGCTCTGTCACCTATAACGATGACCCCGTTGTCATTGGTAACGGCATAGAACTTGACGCTGAAGTAAACATTGTTCAAACATCTCCGTCTGAATATGTCCTCTCGGCCTCGTCTGACTTCTACATCAACATTGACATGAGAAAGAGCTATATTAATGTTTATGTGAATGCCAAGGACTCCGTATGTGCAACAGCTCAAGCTTTGTTAGGATCCTGTGATAAAGATGTGACCAATGACTACGTAACATCAACAGGAATCTCCTATACACCAGGTAGTCAGTCATATCCATTAACAGTAACCAATATTGAAGAAGTATTTGTACCATCCTGGAGATCTGATGACAATGTGTTTACAAATGTTATCCCAGACTACAACAATGAGGGAGGAGACACTTGCCTACACATTACAGCAAGTCCAATGGAAAGTCTCTCAGTTAACTTCTTCACCAAACATGAACTCACTGTGGAACTCATCTTCTACCTTGAGCAAATATCTGGAGACTGTGCTACTCTGTGGTCATACAAGAATCCAAATGGAGAAATCTTCTCAGCTCTGATCTGTGACATGTACATATCCTTTGCAACATTCAAGCCCACTGAAGAGAGATCCACAGTCTCTACCATGCCAGTACGTCTAGAAACATGGTACCAGTTATCAATTGTCTGGACTAGCTCTGACCAAACACTGTACTTCTATCTGATCGAGGACACACTGTCAAGCAACAATGCCTTCATGGCAGCAAGCAATGTTGTAGATGTATTTACACCAGGTGGAACATTCATGCTCGGTATGACCCAGGACCTTCTTATCTATGGCTTCTACGGCTATGTTGATGACCTCAAGGTTTGGAAAACAGCAGGAACATTGAATGACATTGTTGGCCGTGCATTTGATTACACCATGTTTGATGACCAGACTGACTTGTCCTACCTCTGGCACTTCAATGAAGGAAGTGGCTACACATCCTCAGATGTCTCCTCCTACAAGGTACCCATGAACTGGCAGAGTGGAGGCTGGGCAAACATTCGCTGGGCTGTCTGTCTCTATGAAATGGACTATCCATCTGGCTCTAATGTTAAAGACAAACTCATATCTAACCCAACCACAAACCAGACAGATGCATGTACAGATGCTGTCAACTCTATACCTGGTATAAACTCACTAGGAAGCGCTGCATGGTACAAGTTCTACGAGGAATGCTTGGTTACAGTCAGTGTTACAGATGACACTGATGAAGCTGACAAGATTGTTACTCCAATTAGTGACACCATTGAACCTAACAGAACTTCACCAAGCTACCCACCTAAAGACCTGTGCAACCAATACTCTGGTACCTCTAACTGGTTTGGTTTGAACTGCAATGTGTACTGTGTTGCTGGAGCCGGTACATTTGACCCAACAGATGACCAGTGTTATTGTAATGATGGTTACTATGGTGATGGATGTATGAATCAATGTCCATATGCTAGGGGTTTACCATGCGGTGGAGGTGTATGTGATACGACAACTGGCGGGTGTACTTGTTCATCTGAGAAGTTTGATCCAGCCACAGGATGTGAGACGTGTGCCAGTGGATGGATTGGTGTGGATTGCTCATCTGTTGCTGCTACAATACCTGGAGGATTATCTGAGAAAAACGCCATGTGCTTTGCTCAAGGTCACTGTAACATGTTTGACGGTCAGGCATTTAACATGAAGACTCCTGGACAATACTTGCTCTTTGACAAGACTTCAGAAGCAGTGTCTGTCTATGTGAGGATGCGCCCATGTGCTGGTTGCAAAGCATGTATTCAACAAGTCTGGTTTGAAATGGCAGCAGACGACTTTGCAGTTAAAGTACCTCTGATGGAAAATGAAGACTTGATATTGGAACACGACAGTGCAGCAGTGACAATTCTTAGTCTAGCTACTTACACTATTAACGGTGATGCTACAATCAGCTGGATAGATAAAGTAACACTACAGTTTGTTAAGGGTTCATTAACTGTGGACATCTCTTTCCTTGAAGACTCATCTTACTTATCTGTATCAGTAAAGACGTCATGTGGATCTGGCGATATAACTGGACTTCTTGGAAACTGTAACAACAACCAGAATGACGACTTTAAAGACTCCTCTGGCAATGATGTCCTATACAGTGAAATCAGTAATGACATCATCGACAACCAATTCTCATCATACTTTACAAAGGATACTTCCACAAAGAACATGTTCATCTACTCTTATCCAGATGTTACATTTGATGAACAAGAAAGTATGCTCCAAGGATACAGCATCATCATCAACGGAAGTGGTGCTCTCTCAGGTCGTGTACCAGACGATGCATATTATCTGACTAAGTCATTTAATGTATCTGTTGACGTCAAACTTAAACTGGTGGAAAATGACGGGGGTTTGATTGCTGGTTACTACAAAGCAGGTTCACAGAATGAGTTCAGTATGTATATGCAGTCTGGCAAGCTAATGGTCTATTTGTACGGCAATGTGTACGACACCAATCATACCCTTCTTATCAATGAATGGTACCACATACTGGCTGCATTTGATGTCAGCAACAACTGGTTTGAAGTGTCTATATACAAATCTGGTAGTCTGGACCTGTTCATAAGTTTCACAGCTCCAACAGTTGAATTCCCGCCAGAGGGCAACTTCCTTTTAGGAATATGGGAGATGAGTCCACCGTTGGTATTTGGAGACTTTATTGGTTTGATTGGAGAATTTAGAATATGGAACATCTACCTAGACAGCAGGAAAATTTATCAACTTGTCTCGGACCCTACATTATCTGGAATAAATGGTCTAGTCATGCAGTACCAGTTCTCAGAAGGTCTTGGTGCCTTTACCTATGACTCTAACAATGGAATAGGAATGACATTCTCAAGCGCCGGTAGTATTGCCTGGATCATATCTGATAAACAAGGAGCAACAATAGACACAATACCCTGTAAAACAAGCAGTGATCAAACACGTATTGCAGAGTGTGATACAATCTTTGCAACACAGTCAGTTACAACTGCTTGTAATCAACTTGGTGCTGACTTCTCAACATTCTATGTAGATGCCTGTAAGAATGATGACAGCTACGTCCCAGCCCTTGTTGCCTACATCACAGAGTGCAACACAATCTTACAACCTGTTACAAATCCAATAGATGACCTCTGTGATGATCACAAGAGTACTCATTATGACAGTTTCTGTGGTCATTTCTGCATGCAAGGTACACCTACTGCCAGTGGCTGTGAATGCTTTGTTGGCTTCTGGGATTGGAACTGTGCCCAAGAATGTCACGATAGAACTGGTCCAGACAGCTTGCCTTGCTTCATGAACGGTGCTTGTGATGTGGATACTGGTGTTTGTATATGCAAACCTGGATTTGATGAAGCCATCAATTGTCAGAACTGTTCTTCTCAATACACTGGAGACAGATGTGATGAGCTTGTGATAACATTGCCGCCACCACCTGGACCAGTGGTAGGAAATGGAACAAATGGTGCTCCATATAATGCTTCAGCCTGTAACGGTAGCTGCACAACTGGCAGTGGTACAACTGGAGGTACAAGTGGAAATGGAACAACCGGTGGAGGTACAAGTGGAAATGGAACAACTGGTGGCGGTACAAGTGGAAATGGTACATCAACTGGTGGAACTGGCACAAGTGGAGGCGGTACAGGCTCTGGAGTAGGTATCTCAACTGGACCTGATCTTGCGACTTGTCAACTGCTAGGATTCCTTAAAGTGAAGACATTCACAGATCAAATATACCCCATTGCAGTTGCAAATGAGTGGTACTTACTAATATCTCCCAACAATGACATACCAGAGGTCAAGGTTCAAACAATTGAATGTGGTACAAGCATTTGTGTCAAATCCCTACAAGTAACATTTGGAACAGATACTATAATTGTCGATGGAACAAAAACACTGCGCAAGGAACAGTTGACAGTCAATGGAGGGTATGACAGATCTGCTTTACATTACTTCAGTGTCACTGAACCTTCAGACAACACATTCAAGATTTCTGGAATTAGTGGTATAATACCCCACTATGTAACTGTACAGACAACAACTGACACAGAAGGCTACCTGTCAGTCCTTTTGAAGACTGATTGTACATACTGTTCAGACTACACAGTATGCAAAACAGAACCCAACTATATCTCAACTGTTTACGATCCAACTGATCCTACTACATTCACTTATTTCACAGTACCAGATGTCAACCAGACATTAGATGACACAGTCATTGAGCCTAACACTACAGCATATTACAGTCTTTCATTTGGTTCCACTGGATCTGGTGGATCAGGAGGTTCTGGATCTGGTGGATCAGGTACTGGAGGTTCAGGAGGTACTGGTACTGGAGGTACATCCGGAAACACAACATCAGGCGGCACAGGTTCAGGAACATATGTAGACACTGTAACTAGTACTGGTGACACTTATACAAAGATAACAAGTCCAATCTTAAATGATGTGTTTGACCCTACTGAACAGACAACAATCAAACTCAGTCTCAACCCAGACGTAAACAGTACAGGTGGTGTCTTCCAGCATGTTGGTGATTCAACATTCACTGTTTTCTTAGTCAACAATAGAGTAATGATTCACGCTGACAAAGAGATTATTGACACTGGTATTGATTGTCCACCAGGACAATGGAGTGACATTGTTCTTACAACTGAACCAGTGACAGAGAAAATGACTATGGAACTCACAACCCCTTCATCTAGCACTGGCACAGGCACTGGTGGTGGCACTGGTGGTGGCACTGGAACCAGTACAACAGAAACAACCAGTTTTATTGTACCAAACGACTGTTTTAATGACAATGGTAGAGTAGTTATTGGTAAACCAGTTGGATCGTTCAACCCAGATCTTGGCATTGCTTGTGATGGATCATTTTCTGGAACTATTGAAGATGTAGTGGTGTATGTTGGCACAGATGATGACCCAGTTCTAGACTATTCTTTCAACAATGGTGACGGTACAGCTATTACGGACAACTCTGGAAATGGATATAATATGACCATACATGATCCTTATGACAAAGGCTCTACTGGATTTGACATTTCAACGAAACCAGCTGATGATCTTCCAATAGACATAAGCACTGGATTCCAGGATCTCACAACATACAACCATGCCCTAGATGTGTGTGAATCACTTTTCAATAGAACTGAAATAGTTTCAAGTTGTAGCGGTTTAGGAGTAACGGTTACATCAATGTACAAGGATAACTGCATGGACAAAATAGCTAGAACTAACAATGACTCATCTGGACTGGAAATCCTACAAATGTATACAACTCTATGCTATTATCAGCTTATTGATGATGTCACAGATAACTCAACTCAAACACCCATCAATGATCCATTTAGGTACACTTGCCATGACGATCCACTCAAGGCAGGATTTGTTGGAACTAACTGTGATATAGCCTGTGTTCATCCAGCTTCAAGTGATGTTCAATATTGTATTTGTGCAACAGGTTTCTGGGGAGACAAGTGTGACCAACAATGTCCAGGTGGATCAGATACACCTTGTTCAGACCATGGACTATGTAATGTTGCAACTGGCCAGTGCTCATGCAGTATTAACCATAAAGGAGATGCTTGTACTCAATGTGCCGACGGTTACTATGGTGCTGACTGTCTGGTTGCTGTGCAAGATCCAGTTGGCTCAACAAATACATACACTTCATCTATCACCAGTAACAGCTATGTAAAGACACTAGATGGTGCATTTGTACAGATAAACAACCAGGACCTGCCAATCACCTTGTATGACGATGGTACAGTTACAGTCGAAGCACAAAGAGGTCCAGGTATTCTCTATCCAAGCACTGTGAAAGCTGTAGCCATTTCAGTTGGCGGACAAAATGTGACAATTCACCCACAAAATGGAGGAACAGTTAAGTTGAATGGTGAGAAAACACCAATTGGCACTCTAGATCTACCATCAGGTTATCAAATCACAAAGACCAGTACAGATACTGTTGTAATTACTGGACCTGACAATTTTGACATGCAAATACCTATTGTGTCAGATGGTATGGATGTAAAACTGACTGTCGATAAATCAGGATGTAAAGATGCAACTGGTGTATTTGGAGCATGTGTCACTGGCAGTGGAAGTAGCTGTACTCAAGGAGATACACAATGTATTATCACAGAAGTTGGCATTGCTGACGCAGCAAAAGACTATAATATAACAAAGGATGATATTGACCAGTATATAAGTGACTTAAGTAAGGATTATGATGACACTATCTTTGCTGATTCTGGTGAAACTGAAGTCACTGCTGGAACAGCACTGAAGCTTACAAATGGTGGTTACCTGTCTCTTCCAACCTATGATGACACAATGGTAAAAGAAAACACAACTAAGACATCTATTGAGATCAGAACAAAGTTTACTACGATGACAGATGGTCCTATTTACAGTATTGGCAATGACAATGCAACTTTCGGCATTATAATTAAAAATGAGAAGTATGTTGTACAATATGGAAATAAGGAATATCCAACAAACACACCTGTAACACTCGACAAATGGACAAACATTGGTATTTCTATAGACACAGAGACAGGGGATTGTCTATTCCATGAAATCCATGAAGACGGAAATACTGTGTATAAACAGATCAACATGAATGATACAATAAGTGACTTTGGCAATCCAGTCCAAGTAGGCAGCACCACAATGATTGGACAATGGCAAAATATGACACAAACAAATCCATCCACAGCTCCAACAAGTTCTGATCCTCCTCAGTTTGCTATTGATAGATTCCTGGTTTATGACAAATTCAATGACATCAGTGACTACGAAGATCACTTTGTATCCAACATAGATAATGCTACCTTTACATCTGTTAACCCAGACACATCAATTGGGGTATACAACAATTCAGGCACAGGTGGAACAGGATCTAACACTACTGGAGGAGCTACAGGCTCAAACAATGGTACAACAACTGACACACCAGTAGACAAGCCAATCATGGGTATCAATTTTGACGAAGGTGGTGGCGGCAAATCAACAGATTTCATAAATGATAAAGACGTCCTGATAGGTTTTACAGGAGATTATGTCTGGATGCCCAGTGATCCTCCAATAACAACGGACGGTGTTAAAGATCAGACAGCTTTAGATGTTGTCCCTGATGATATAGACCCTACAATCAAAGAGGTATGTGAAACAGCTAAAGACACTCTCAGTGCAAACTGTCCTGGCATGGATCAGACTATTAACACTATGTATATGAGCTGCATTAATGATGCAACACTTACAGGATCTACTGACAACACCTTAAATACAGTACTCACAGCTGCAGATCAATGCCAGGTGGCCTTAGATCTCACAGACAGCCCTATTTCATCAATGTGTCAACTCTTTGGTAGTAATCAACTCCCAGTGGCAGGTGGTCCAAATTGTGACCAGATGTGCTACTTTGGACAGTTTTTGGGAACTGACAGTAAGTGTGTCTGTGATGATGGTTACTGGGGTGATGAATGTGACCAAGAATGTCTTGGTGGTCATGACACACCTTGTAGTCTACATGGTGTATGTGATATAACAACAGGTGAATGTCAATGTGATGACAGTTGGAATGGTGATGCAATGTGCAGCTCTTGTTCTCAGTATTACATTGGAAGTGATTGTGACACTTTCCAGTCTGATCCAACAGTTACAATACCGACAACCTTATCCACACAACAACCACCAGTGACAACAGCAGGCAGTGGTGGTGGCGGAGGAACAACCTCTGGCGGTGGTGGCGGCGGAGGAACAACTTCTGGCGGTGGCGGCGGCGGAGGAACAACCTCTGGCGGTGGTGGTGGCGGAGGAACAACCTCTAGTGGTGGAGGCGGAGGAACAACCTCTAGTGGTGGCGGTGGAGGCGGAGGAACGACCTCTGGCAGTGGTGGAGGCGGTGGGGGTGGGACTACACAGACAGTAGTAACATCTACACTTAATCCCGGTGTTCCAATGGCATGCTTCCACAAAGGCAAGAAAGGAAAGATTACAATGTTCAATACACTTGGCAAGAAAATAAAGAAGCCAATTGACAGAGCAGTCCTATATGAGATGCAGAGCCTTCGTGTTATGGTAAGTTTGATTGACATTCAGTGCAATTACATAAAACAAATTGAGATACATGTACAGATATAAATGGATAAAAACTCATTATTAGAAACATGAGAGGCCATTTGTTGACATTAAACGATCAAAGATATATGCTTAAAATGCCTAAATATGTTGTTGTCATTGAAGAAGAGCTATAAAGCCATACTGATCCGATCTGTATCGTTCGTATAGTAAAATAATGGCCGAATCTGTCCCAACAGCATCCCGATTCTCCCGAATGCAATCAGACAGTGACCAGACATTTAACCGACGCTGATGGAAGACATCTGTTAGAAAACCGTTTCTTGTGATCTTGATCAGACTTTTGAATTTTTTTAATCGGGAAAGGATGGCAGTAAAACTCCTGAATATGTGACTGAGGCTCAACACAGCACATTGTAACTATTTTGATCCGACAATACAGCAGAATCTGTCACGACATAGTCACGATTCCCAATCCGTAGGACTCTGTTACGAACATATACCACTGCATTCAGACAATAATAGGACACTCCAGATCATTGAGGTAGTAATCCGAATTTTTAGCTTTTCGCGTCGTAGCGCTGTCTGATCTCAAACGGGAGCTATAATCGGCACTGTGTGAACACCGCATAAGATACAGAATTGTCTCCTAAATTACTAATGCTGCTTTGCAAAAATCAATCTGGAAATTATTTAAAAAATAAGCAAGTATATAATATATATTAACCCCTTATTTCCTTGATTTCAGATCAGACAAAACAAACTGAAAAAAGGAACAAAGAAACTTGTAGTTGTTGACAAGGTGTTTATGACATACAAGAATGACTACATCAACTTTGAGATCACACAAAAGGAGCGTACTGACAGTAAAAAACCAAAGACAAAGATTCTCGTTGATGGCAAGAAATGGCAAAAGAAAACAAAGATTGACAAGTCACTAGGTGATATCTCAATAAAAACCACAAATGGCAAGACTATCGAAATCACCGTGGAGAAGTTGGGATTCACCATGACTGTAACACGAGGCAGTATATTCTTCAAGATAACAATAAAAGTAGACAACGACAACACCCCACATGTTGGACTTTGCCAGACAGTTCCCAAGAAAGATAAAGATATTCTACTAAGTGAATACAAGATGTACTCACAGACTGTGCCATTGATAGGCCATTCAGGAACCTATGTAAGTTTAGTAAAAACAATATGTTAAATAAATTAAGTAAATGTATGAACAATTATACACACACAAATAGATGTGTACAGATAACTATACAGCGTAAGAGGCGGCGTGGCGCAGTGGGTAGCGCGTCTGCCTCGTGATCGGTGGATACCTGTCAGTCTTGAGTTCGAGCCCCATCAAAGGCTCCCATTGTTTCATTGAGCAAGAAACTTTACTCTCATTGCTTAGTACTGGTTGGTTCCAGGAACGGATTCGAGCGTGATTTACATAATCAAACAATTGTTTGTTTCACAATCAACTAAAATAAATTAGTATAAATATACACAGCCTATTTATTCAAACATTGTATTCAACATGTATTAAGTATAGATTAGATACGTTTGTATTATTTTTACGTTTTAAGTTTTCATACATTGCCATTTGAGAGCATTTGTGTTAATAAAAGCAATGACTGTCTAGTGCTACAAATACAGGTGCATTTATAGTAAAGTAGCTTACTATAAATGAGTCATTACTCACCATAGGGAAGTGGAAATTAGATCTATCTAAAGTATTTCTTTTAAAGTGCCCTTTACACAACAGTGTTTTTCATAGACAATACAAACTTAGTCTTTATAGCTTATTTGTGTTAATTTTATTTGTAGTCAAGACAAATTCAATGTTGATATGGTTTTTATAAAGTTGCGGTAATGGCAAATCATGATTTATTGTAATCTTGGTACAACAATTTGTTTTAACATACTGTTATAATGTTATGTGTTACAGTGTACAGCAGACATGGACTTTGGTGATAATGACTACCTTGATATAACTGATACATCAGGCAGAGATTCAGGCTATGCCGTCTGCTGTAACAGTGCCAGTGCTAGTGCAGAGAAATTCTACCTGTTTAACAAGGGCTCCAGTGAAACAACTATCTCATTCTACGTGAAAACATGCACAGACTGCCATGGCATCATATTTTCCTACACCGATAAGAAACCATTCAGTCTCGACTACGTGGACGGCAAACTAGAAATCTCTTATGGCAAGGATGACACTATGCCCACAGATATTGAAATCAAAGACAATGTATGGTATCAAATTGTAGTCACATGGGCAAAGAATCTGAAGAAGGTGAATTTGTATGTGTTTGAAGAGAATGGTTCCAATAACCCACAGATACACTCGGAGAAGTTCTTGAAGAACCCCTTCAAACCAGGTGGCGCTCTTTCCCTTGGAAAGTTCCAAATTAGCCAGGAAGAAAAGAAATGGAAGAAGACAGACTCGTTTGTTGGCTGTTTCGATGCTCTAGGATTTGCCTCAAAGTATGTGTTAAGATTGATGAACCATTTCTTACCAATGTATACTCACACAAAGTCAGTGTAGATGTACCAATATTTGAAAACTGTTCAGACATGTTTGTCCATGTGTTCTTTAATTGTTGAGGTGTAAAACATGTTGTCATGATAGTATATCTAATTAGAAAAACAATTGTGTGAGTGAACTCTCCAACCCTAACAAGCATGCATTAAACATTGAGCATTAAAATTATTTTACTTCACAATAATATATTCAACTTTGGATAGTGTAATCAGACTGCGTTCATAAATTGGACCCTTTCCTTTTACTGTTTATTAATTATCAGCAATGAAAGCAGTCTGAAATGGTACATAAACAACTAATCAACTAATAGTTACAACAATACTGTAGGCATACAATATATACTCCTTAATTGTCCAAGAGCAACAGTATATTTCCTCTCTTCATGTATGTCACTCTTACATTTCTTTGTTTTTCAGAGCTCTTGATGTCCTTACAGTAACGCAGTTATATTCCAAACCCCCAGCAGATGTGAAGTCTTATTTGGCTCTTCAAGACATTGACTTTTATTATTACGACTTTGATGAAGATTCATATTATAGTAAGTAAAATGTTCAAAATAGCAGAATACGTAGTTATCAGTTGCATAAAACTTTGTTAAACTGTTTGGCTTTCAATCTACAGTCTTTTCTCATTTAACAGTTTGCCTAGTAGAAACATAGGAGTTTAGAGAAGTTTAAATTCATGTACATTTGTGTAAAGATGAAAGCTAAGTGTACATTTTTAAGCCATTTACCAAACTTATTAATTATGGTAAACTTTCCGTAGTTAGTGTTTGCCTTGTAAGTTAACTAATAGGCTTGGTTGGTTGTTAATATGAACAGATTATGTCTGAGGTATTGAACAGTGCATAAAAACATACATTATAGCCAGTGTATGTGCATGTAAGTCAACGTGAAGTCTGAGTAACAAATGTAGACTTGGTGTTTATTGGTTGTTTCTTGTTTTACCTTTCAGCCAACGGGTATATGGAAATCGACCTTGACTCAACCTCAATATCAACCATCTTTGGCCAGAAACCCACAACTCTAAAGGTTGACAATGCCCCACTACGTTCCTGTTACCAGCGACCATCTGACAGCCCACTGATCTTCAATGATGGAACAGCAGGGTATACTGTATCATCGTCACGTCGACGCAGATCCATAGAAGATGAGGATACTGAGGACATACTGAGTGTGGTGGAATATAGGAAGAAACTTGAACGTACAAAACGTCAGACAGTCACATATGATTACAGTGCGCTCTGTGACAGAATTATTGATGGCTCCACCAGCTCCCTGTCAACGTAAGTAGTAGTTAAATATGATAAAGATAAGAGGAAGCTATTAATTTGTTTAACTTTACACAACAAAATAAATGCTTTGTAAATATTTTGTAAACATTGGTTCATTTGTCATATAGAAATTAATTACCTTTTCTTAAATATAGAACATCATTCTTGACCAATATCACAAAGATACTTGCTGCAAGGCTATTAACCTACCTAACATATCTACAAGTAAATCTAATGATGTTTCACTTTTTCATTACAGTATTTGTGGTGACACCTCACTACTGCCGGTAAAGAGCAGTGCACTGTTTGACTGTTATGATGCTGATGGCGATGGTGAAGATATAGCTGATGCTATTACAGACTTTGCTGAAGAATGTCAAGTACGACTTGGCCTGGCTGACTATCCTGCCTACGACACATGTATAGAGTTTGAGAGTGACTTTAATCTTTACCCCTATATGGGAGAAGTCTGCTCACCTAACTGTACATTTGGTGTGCGAGCCACGTCATCATCTCAATGCAACTGTGACAGTGGGTACTGGGGAGATGTATGTGATGATGTATGTCCAGGTGGTGCACTTCTACCATGTACAGGATATGGAACATGTGACCAATCAACTGGTGTCTGTAATTGTCCAATTAACAGAATGGGTAGTGATGACTGCAGTGTCTGCTCAAACGGATGGTATGGTTCTAACTGTGACATCACAACCAATGAGGAGCAAGCCAGTGTCACTAACTCACTAGCAATGGTGGGACAGTTGGGTATAGTGTACACATTGGATGGTCTTGACTATGCTATCAAAACTACAGGTGAACATTTACTACTGGCAATAGCAGACAACATTATTATAGAAGGCAAGTTCATCACATGCTTCCAGAACTACTCATGTATGCCTTTCCTATCAGCAAGAATTGGAGATGGTACCAATGATTATGCAGTTGTTACAGTTCAGTCTCAGAGGTCAGCAAACTCTAAACCAATAGTATACTTAAATGGAGTCTCAACATCTTTAGATTCAACAGCATTCTTCAGTGGCTTCAAGGTATACCGCTCTAACTTCTTTGAAGTGACATTTGAAATCAAGAACCTGATGACTTTCTATGTGAGAACAGTGGGCCAGTATCTGCACTTCGACATGGAGCTGGATCATACCTACGTACCGAAAACATCTGGAATATTGAGTGGTGGCCTTCTCTACAATGTCACTGACAAACTGGATCATTTCTTCAGCAGTGAAGTACCAATATTTGACATCTGTAACAACCCAGGTACGACTCAAAATGAACTGCTATCAGAAAGCTCCAACGTTCTGACCTTAGGCTTACATGTACAATCATTTGGCAATGAAACAGAGTTAGACATGCAGAGATATATTGTACCAACATGTGACAGCTTTATCTATTATCCCAGCGATGATTATAGAGATCAGACCCAGGGTGGTTACGGACTGAAATTTAGCCATTCGAGTCTCCACAGCGAGTTAACGATTGATGTCAATGCAAACTCAAAGTTAACATTTGAATTGTTAGTTAAACCCACAGGTGGTAATGACAGTTTGGTGTTGTTTGGATATACAAGTGACCTAGCAATGGCCTTAGTATCAGGACCAACAGGAATCGATCTCCACACCTATATAGATGGAAATGACACTGTATACAACTCTGGTTTAGACCTTGATGAAAATGAATGGAACAAAGTGATATTTACATATGATACAGAGTCTGGTGATGCTGCTATCTACTCTATGGACAAGGATGGTGCAGTATCGACAACAGGACAGTTTGGAATACAAGGTGGTATTTTCAATGACACTGGAACTCTGTCTATTGGACACTGGCGACCACCATCCAACTCTCGCCACTATAATCTAATGAACAGCTTCGAAGGAGATATTGAAAACTTCCTCATCTGGGGTCAATTAATAGAGGCAAGTGAAGTGTCTGAATTGTATCAAAAAGATCCTGTACAGGTTTCAGAATCACTCCTGTATGCCTTGCAGTTTGATGAAGGCGATGGTGGAAGAACTGTTGACAATATAGCTGAGCTTGATATAACTATGCCAGATTATCCATGGAAGTCACCAGAATGGATCATTTCAGACTTGTCATACAATACTGAAAATACTGCTGACTATGCTATTATCTACTTCTACAACTCCACTGTGCAGTCAATAGCAGAAAGACAATGCGCTGACACACTGTTTGCATCGTCATGCACAGGAATCAGCAATGCCACACTAGAATTCTTCTATGTTAACTGTTTGCAGACAATGTCAACATCTCAAACAAGCACTTCAGGATACAATGCAATCTTGGATGCCTACAGAGTATGTGAGTCACAACATAACATGTCCAGCTCTGATACCACAACAATGTGCAACAGCATGAGTGATGTTGATAGAAACGCCTCCATGTGTGCTACATCTTGCCAATTTGGCATGGATTATTCAAATGGATCGTGTGTCTGTTTCACTGGTTACTATGGAAACCAATGTGACAGTATTTGTCCTGGAAGCTCTGACACCCCATGTAGTAACAATGGTGTTTGCCAATCAGCTGGTACATGCAAGTGTAGATGGAATTGGGATGGAAGTTCTGACTGTTCGTCCTGTTCCACTGGTGGTACAGGTAATATGTTGGGACCTGACTGCAGTATACTGGATACAGCATCACTGTCACAGGCCTCCAAGAAGGTTGGTGCAGCATCAAGTAATGGATTTTACATGACATTCAATGGCCAACAGATCTCCTTCATTGGTGAAACTGGTACATTCATGCTGTTTAGCTCTTCAGTACTAAGTGTAGACATACATGTATATCAAGTGGCCTGCAACTATGGATCCTGTATTGCTGCAGTTTCAGTAGAATCCTCTACCACTAGTGTAGTTATAGCACCACCTGGCCATGGTTATGCTCCTCTAGTTTACAAAGATGGTGTACTGGTTACCCTGGAAGACACAACAAATGTATTTGATGCTTCAATGACAGTCACACAAGAGTCTTTGACAGAAATCTCAGTCACAGTAACCAGCATTGGAAGTATGACTTTGACAGTCCTTGTACAAGAGCAGTTTTTGCAAGCTTCAATTGTCTCAGATGCAACACCATGCCAAGACGCCACAGGAGTGTTTGGATCTTGTGTTAACAACATCAAGGATTATTCTGCAATGACTTCGGATGAAATAAAGGACTACATAGTAACAAACTACCGACTGACCACAAGTATTATACTAGATGCCCTAGATGCTCCTTCAGGTGATAGCTCTAACATTACTGGTTATGCCCTGAAGTTTGACGATACTGCTGCCATTTCTGTCCCACTGACCTACCCAGCTGGATTCAGCCTTGCAAACAATGACTTCAGTTTGTCCATGTACTTTAAACCATCAGCTTATGGAGGTTACATTGTGTCCTATGGAAGTGATATCAACTTTGCTATTCTGAACACCAACCCTATACAGCTTCAGCATTTATCAACGTTTGTTTCTACATCAGTAGCTGCAGAACTAGATGGATGGAACCAACTGATATTAACCTTCCACAGAAACACACAGCAGATAGACTTATACTATTTTGGTCCCACTTCAACAGTGATGCATGAAATCTTGACCATGGACTGTCCAGGAATATTTGAAGCTGGTGGAACCGTGATGCTTGGTGAATATGTACCATCAACAGCTGATATACTGTATACATACGGATCAGAGAAGTTTGTTGGAATCATTGACGAGCTTTCAATCTGGAAAACCCCTATTCCCAGCACCCTTATTTATCAAGCCCACTTGTTGAGTACTAAGGTATCTGGATTTTCCTCAGAATTATCCAGTTTGATATCATTCACTGAAGGTGTCGGAACAGTTGCTTTTGAAGAAATCAATGGAAACAACTTTGCCATTCCTAAATCACCATGGCAAACACCAGAATGGGTTGTATCGGACCTTGGCCTTTCACCAATTAGAATAGCTACAGCCAGTTTCTATGACACTGTTGATGTTGATGCTAATGCTGAAACCATTTGCAGCAGTTTCTTTGACAGTGCAGCAGCAGCATCCAACTGTGCAGGTGTGACTGATTTCATACGCTGGTGGTACAAACAAAACTGCATGATCACAGCAACCAACAGTGAAAACGTAACTGATACTACAATGTCAATGGTTGACTATTCCTCAGTATGTGATGCAACAGGAGGTACAGTAGACCCACTATATGACATCATCTGTGCCCTAAATCTCACATTACCTGGTTGGCTAACACAGAAATGCTCTGACTGTGCATTTGGATACCTGGAAGATGGAGTATGCGTATGTTACTATGGTTACTATGGAACACAGTGTGACTCAGTGTGTCCCGGAGGTGCAGCTACTCCATGCAGCTTGAATGGTGTATGTGATACAAGTGGAACCTGTCAATGTTCTGGACGATGGGACGGCACAGTGTGTGATTCCTGTTTGACTGACTGGTCTGGTGATGACTGTACAATCATGAAACAAACAGCATATGATCCTCTAGGAAACAACCATGATACTCTAGTAGCACAGGTGAATCTTCTAGGACAACTATCCACGTTTGATGGTGTCATGACTGATATGCCCCTCAGAGGTTACTACGAACTGATGTCTATTGACACATTAGACCTAAAGATGTACGGTCGATTCTCTGTGTGTACTTCAAGTGATGTACTTCATGCCTGCCTGGTAGGATATATCATTGAACATGGAGGTGAAAGGTATTACATCAGTCATGAAGCATACGATGGAGTGTCACAGGTGGACATTTTGACTCCAACTACAACACTTACATTGTACGATGAACTACAATTGGGTAATATAAAATTACAACTTGAGTCTCCAACCACTATGAAGATGACAATGACTGGAAGTGACCTATCAGTGAAGTTGTCATCAATTACAGAAAGATTGCTGGCAACTATGTCCATACCACGTACAGAATGGGATACTCTCCAAGCAAACATTGAGGGTGTTGTAACTCACTGTGATACTGAAGTGGCCATCAAAGCAACGAACTGCAGCATTACTCGAGATGATATCTGTACCAATCCAGCCTTGACTATACCAGCTAACTGTGAGGTACCTCAGAGCTTAAACGCCCTCAGTTCTTTCCTGATCAACTCAGAGTACAGTGATCCTCTATTCCAATACATCATTGAAGACATCTACCTACCAGCTTTGGAACCAAACTGTCTAGAGTTCACCGAAGGTAAAGGAATCACAGCGACAGGTTTGACCATGCCCGATACAGACTTAACTCTTGAAATGCATGTGAAGCCAAACACTACAGGTGGCATCATTATGACTTATGACTCAAATGGAGACTACATTGTACTGGTCAACGGAGCATCAGGTCTTATAGTGGTGATGGATGGACAGTACGTGGCCACCGACTTAGAATTAGAACTCAACACATGGAACCAGATCAGTATGGCATGGAGAGACGATGCAGGCATTCTGGAACTCTACCTCACAAATAGTACAGGTAATGATCTAAAAAACTTTCAGTAGCACTATAACCTTTGTTATATACAAATACATACAAATGTACATTTATTTATGTGGACATTGCATAGTATATTTATACAACTAGCTAAAGAGTGTGTTCCAACGCCAAATAGCTAAAACATTGATTAAAACATTTTGTTACCCTGAAAAAGTAGGTAAACCCTTAAAATCGTATGAATACATGTATATAATATGCTAGTAAAATACTGCATGTAGTGAGACAAACTTCTTGTATATTTTCAGGTTCATCTACTGTACAAGCCATGATAATACCTGATGTGTTTTCAACTGATGGCACTCTCACACTTGGTCAACTTACACCTGGACTTGGTGTCAACTTGGCTGTAGGTGACTTTACAGGTTATATAGATGAAGTACGTGTTTGGAACAGACCTCACAACCCAACTATTGTCACAGACAATGTCAGAGTTACAGTAGATGCTTCAACAAGTGATGTATACCACACCTGGAACTTTAATGAAGGTACAGGTCTGACTGCTTTTGACAGGGCCAACACTGACAACTTCCTACCTGTAGACACTGCTGCTCAACCAAGATGGGTACGGTCAGATCTGGATCTGTCTACTAATGAAAAGATAGATGCACCACAGATGACAACACAAGATGAGATCAATGCATTAGCATTAGCAAATGCCAATTCACAATGTTCCAATTTGATCAACAGCTTCTCACTGAATGTTGTGGGATCCAACATGGCAACCCTAACAACTGTGTATCAAGCTTTATGTGTTCAGGAATTGTCAACAACTAACGATACAAGCCAGCTCCAGGCTGTACTTGCTAGTGCTGCTGATCTCTTCTTGGGATCTAATGTTAATGCAACAAATCCACTACAGAACCTGTGTAACGACATTGGCCTTGCTACATACATTGGTGCTAGCGGCTCTACCTGTATAAGCTGTGTATTTGGATCAGTGGTTAACGGAAGCTGTGTATGTTATGACACTCATTGGGGAACGTCATGTGACACGTCTTGTCCAACAGGAGATGAGGGTGCATGTAACAGTAACGGTCTCTGTGATGATAACACCGGTGAATGTAACTGTCATCCACGTCACTACACTGATGCTGATAGTGTAGTAGACTTCTGGAAGAAACAAGTTTCCTCTACATCCATGGGAATGACTACTAACTATGTTTGTGATTTATGTACCGGTGACTGGGTTGGAAAGTCATGTGAGTTTGCCAAATCAACACCAAAGTCTACATCTACATACACGGGTATGGCCTTCGCATCCTATCTGACCACATTTGATGGAATCTCTTTCACACATGTCACACCTGGTACATATAACTTGGTCAAGGCTGGCAAAAATGCTGTCCAAGCTCTCTTTGTGCCGTGTTCTGGAGATGTCCAATGCCGCTACATGAAAGAGCTTGCTGTGACTAATGAAAAGAGCACCATCAATATACAGACAAGCCCAGATGGAGGCAATCTTACAGTTATCGTTGACGGAGTGGAAGTCTTCTATCCAAGCACAGAAACTTCCAACGGCCTAGAACTTCTGTGGGACAAAGATCCATACATTGAAGTGAAGTTTGAAGGATCATCAATCGTAGCATTTGATTCTCCACAAGGTCTAGTAACTCAATCTCAGATAACTTCAAGTCATGCAAAACAAAATCAAGGTCTATTTGGCAAAGCAGACAAAGACTGGGTGAAGGACGTTCAATGTTCATCTGAAGTTGTTGACAAGCTGGATGATGAGGTGGATCTTGACTATGCTGGTGCTTGTATGACTGGGCTCTATGTTCCAGCAACCAGTGTTATTGCAGATGACTTTGGAAATGAGCCATTACTCTCAACTGCTGGCTATAGTCTGTATCTGACTGGTGACCAAGAAATGTCTATTAATGGTTTTACTGTGGATCAAGGTGTCCAAGAATTAACATTCAGTTTTTGGTTCAAGTCGGAGGCTTCATCAAGGAAACGATCCACTGCTTCATACACCATTATGACTATAGATGTTGGTGGTGATTCAATCATATTCAAAGTTGCCTCTGGGCGTCTTGAGCTTGAATGGGGTCAGACCTATACAACAAGCCTTGATGTTAACACCTTCACCTGGTACTACATAGCGTTTGCATGGTCGGATGATGGAACGGCATTCATATATCTGATAACAGACACAGCTGTACTGGAAGAAGCTCTGACAAATGTACAAGTCGGTGCTACTATCAATATGCAGTCTATAACAATGACAGCAGCAACATCCTCGCCACTGACAGTTGACTGTATGCGCTCTTACACAACTAGCAGATCAGCAGACCAAGCTAACTCAGACAAAGATGCTTACTGTGGTGCTACTGGTACAGATACAAGTCTGATGATGGTGATGGCTTTTGATGAGGGCACAAACGACACAACCTCTATGACCACGTACCATACATCTGGCACTAATGCAGGAAGTGTATCTGGCACTACAAGTACAACACTCACAGGCACAGGTATGCACTGAAATTGCTTCAAATATATAAAAGTTCATTGTTAACAACATGGTTTTGACTTAGTTAAATTTCACTTTCAAAATGTTGAAAAATAAAAAGAATTGTTTTAATTCTCAATTAAATTAGTGCAATGTGGTCATAACATAATACATGAACCATACTACCAAGATGGCGGATCAAATATCTTAATGTGTTGACATCTCCTACATGTTTATATCACCTTAAAGTACAGTTTGATGCATTAGTGTTTTGAAACATCCACGTTTGCACAATTGTAATTTTGAAACATTCAAATTTTGATGTTCTCTATTTTCAGCTACTCCTACGAATGGAAGTACAACATGGAAACCGTCCTCTATTCCAATCATAAGCACCCAGACAGCTCCCACACTCTCAGCCTTCTCCAGATCATCCACTCTTAATTATACACATGCTGCTATAGAATGCATTGACATAATTGAAAATGAAACAATCACTGACAACTGTGCCTCCCTGCCTAACGCTATCAAAGACCATCTGCTGGAAGCCTGTATTCGAGAATATTACAGAATTGGAGCTAAGGAGACCCAGAATATCTTGTTACATTCCTTGATCTACTATTGTGCAACAGCCATGGGAGTGGATGAATGCAAGTTTGAGGACTACTTCTACTTCTGTGATGATGAAGAAACAGAAGATTCAGCTTTCCCGATTATGATCATAGCCGGAGCCGCAGGTGGACTACTCTTAATACTGGCAATTATTCTGTTCTGCCTAATCAGAAAGAAGATGAAAAAGAAGAAGGAAGAAGAAGAAAGAGACCTTGACCAGCATTATCAGATGTTACATAACACAAACACAAATACAAGGTTCAACAAATCAAGACTCGGCATGTTTGATCAAAAGGAAACATCGTTCTCCCGAAGATCGTCCAAAGTATCTGATGGTAGAAAGAGCTCTTCGGCATGGTCTGATGATGGTCGTGCCTCTATAGCCTCAGATGCTACCATTGGCTCTCGCTTCTTTGAGTCACCAATCATGTTCATGGGAGATACTCCATCTGAAAGCCGGGTACAGTCACCACGCAGCTTCTCTCCATTGAATCTGTTCAGTAAGAGGCAATCTGTTACACCACATAGCATTTCTGTTGCACCACCTGCCAGAGATGTGCCTGCAAAATTCAAGAGTAAACAAGATTTTTCAAATGTGAAAACTGAAGGCAAAAATACGTTCTCCGCTGTGTCTAAACTGATAGACAAAGCAAGGCAGGAGAATGACACAATGTCTCCCCATCCAACTCCATCCGGTGCTCCCTCTTCAGCCCTCAGACGTGTCTCCAGTCCAGCCAGTAGCTCAACTGGAATGTACAGTTACACAACTCCTAGAAATGCAGAGTCCGTGCCAACAACCCCAATGTCTCCTATGTCTCCAGGAGGTGGCTTCTTTGGTGGCAATAACAATCAAGGAACACCATTGCCAAATGCAGAACCAAATGCACCAACAAGTATCTTTGGCAAGTCTAGCAAAGGCACCCCAAAACCATCATTTGATGCTCCCACTTCATTGACTGGTAACGCCACACCTAAACCAAGTTTCGGAGCAGATCCAATGTGTTCTCCTTCACCAATCGGAGAGGCACCAACGCCATGGAAGAAACCAAAGTCTATTCCTCGTATACCAGGTCCTATGAGCGTGTCAAACAGACGTAAGAGCTCTAATAAAGACGGAGACAAACAAGAAATGATGGGTGATATAGACATGATTTAAACTTTACCAACTTCACTTTCAAATGGTCCAATTTGATCAAACACACAAGAATGATCATAAATCTGACATTGTTATTAAGTGTATGTGATAAAAGTATATTAGTGAAATCATAAAGTTGACTTTAGTGATACAGTGTGTTAATGACATTTTGAAGATCAAGTTATAAAAGTAATACATGAAGACAATACTGACTATTTAAGTGGAAGTATAAAACGAGTAAATCATCCTACAAAACAAGTGAAACTGGACACATTTAGTAAACATTACGATGCATAATACACAAAGGGAATTGGAATTATTAGTTTTCCCTAGGACCATTTGGTAAAAGACAAAAAAGCACTGTATATATATGATCAATCTGTGATAAAGAATAGTCTGTGATGAGTGTATACTTCCACAATACACTGTACATACATTTATAGCTTTTTTTAAATATCTTTTGCTTTGATTGTTACTGATTTTCCATTGTTTAAATACCTAAATATCTTTATTTAATACTTTTTGTTTTATTGTAAAGAAATAGTACTATGTATAAGATGTGTTTTTGTTTGTATTTTAGTTCACACATGCTGCTGGTAGCATGTTTTTCTCCTATCCAATTTGTACATTGTTTCAATCTTTAGCAACATTTCAAACATTATAGTTTTATTAAAATAACATTTTGAAAAGAAAAAAATGCAATTATATGTATTCATGCTATCTATTGTTATTTCTGTTAGTGCTTTTTCTGAATAAAATATTTCTTTAATTCTGTTTTTGTTCTTTTTCAACCTTAGTCTAACTACTAATTTCTATAAGTTTGATTTTGATGGGTGAAATTTTGCTTATTCAAACCTACCCAGATTAGTTCCTAGAACCAATCAGTACTGAGCAAAGAGGACGAAGTTTCTTGCGCAAGGAAACAAGTAGGGTCTTAATAGGCTTCCAATTAGCCCCTGACAGGAAATCCTTTATTTACAGGTTGGACGTGCTTTCACTGAGCCATTGAAAAAAATATATATTTAGTCAATGTGTACATGGTTTAGATGTCAGGAATTGTAAGAATAGAAATATTGTGTTTTATTTCTTAAATTATGTATTTGTACTAAAAAGACCTGCGGTACCGTTTTACTAAAGAACTTACGCAACTCTCAAAGTTATGCACTTATTCTTTATCCTAATAACTCACAAACAACTGATCATATCTAAAAAGTGAAGAAAGTGTTCAGCACAATAAGAACTAAGTATATAACAAACAAAGTTCTGATGGATTTAACTAAGGGTTTTAGATTTTATTCACACTTTATAAAGTTTTGCGTAAGTCCGTAGTTGTTAGTCGAGCAGTAGAGAACATGAAATATAGTTGAAGTAAGCTAGAAAGACCTTATTTTAAATAGGTGAACAGAATTGAGTGGTGTTTTTTTCTTTAGTCAAAGTATAGATTTCACAAGCTCACATTCAATAATACACTAAAATTGATACACAATCAATAAGAAACAATTTCATAAAAAACATGAACGAGTGTTTCAACATCTTGAGTCTAAGAAAAATACTCTTCACCATATACAAATACGGTACAGATATCAACCGCTTATCCAAAACAAACGAACATTATATATATATACTATAGTATGGGTTGTCATAATATAAACTTTTATGAAATGGTATGAAGCAAGTTTTATAATGTTTCTGGAACAAATTTCATAAAAGTTTATTAAAAAGAATGGACCCATAGTTTGGCACACTTTCCCATGGGCTTCTCACATGTCTTGTTATAAATGTATATCACAGTTAAAACAAAGATACGTGTGATTTGAAACATTCTGCAATCTAACATACAGTATACAGAAACACCAATGTCTGGTCAGTGTCCTCTTACAGTTTAAGCCATTCATGTCAAAGGTCAAATTGTTTATGTATGTGTGTGCATGTATATATAATGTAGATGTAATAATATATAAATCATTTGAAGCAGTTTACTTATCTGTCTAATGCTATCAGTTCTGCTGCTACATCTCCAACACTAGTTACAGTATCAAGTCAATAAAGAGAAATGACTCAAAAGAAATGAAACATTTATCCGTTTATTTGACAAGAGCATACATTTTATTGCATCAATACTTGCCAAGAATCGAACCATACTGTTCAAATA
>ENA-OREC01000068-OREC01000068.1-marine-metagenome-genome-assembly--contig:-NODE-68-length-24382-cov-12.006624_pt1 | contig 24382 bp, 10 predicted proteins | sample MGYA00248626_ERZ508543 | MGnify/ENA primary metagenome ERZ508543 (study PRJEB26211, sample SAMN05518279) | marine metagenome | isolation source: Puget Sound, Washington, USA | host: Bankia setacea...
TTTCTTCAATTTGTGATGTCTTCATTTCAAGTTCTTTTCTCAATTCAGCTAAATTTGCTTCACTACTTTCAAGCTTTCTCTTAAGCAGAAGGGTATCATCTTTCAGTTTATCATTTTCATTTATCACGTAGTACGATCTTTTCTTAAGTTCTTCTAATTCTAGAATAGTATTGTCTAGGGATTTTGTAGCTCCCATTTCAGCAACTATTTGTTCCTCGTCAACTATAGCACTTAATGCTCTATTGACCATTTCTACCTTTTCTTTTTTTAGTTTATTACACCCTCTTATTTCTTCATTTAAATTATGAATTTGCTTAGTAGCATCAGTGTTGGCTATTTGCAGGGCAACGACCTGAGCTTGAAGTTCAAAATATTGTTGTTCTTCTTTTGCCTTAATTTCAGAATCTGGTATTTTGTCCTCCAAATCAGTGGCTTTTTGTTTAAGTCTCTCCCTATCCTCTTGTAGAACATCACACCTGAGCTTATATTCATGTTTCTCGTCTGTCACACGGTCATATTTGTTTTGAAGCTCATTTCGTTCTTTGTCCATGTCAGCTATTGTGTACTCGTACTGTTCCCGCTCCTTTAGAAACAGATTGAGTCGTTCGTCCATTTCATCTTGATCTTTTTCCAAGACGACTATCTTTTCATCTCTGGCTCTAGTGGCAAACTCCGTTTCTAACTGGACTTTCTGTGTCGCAAGTTGATACTTAGATTGCAGTTCCAAATACTTCGCTTGATCAGTATTGGTATCGTCTTCAAGCTGTCGTAGTCTTCGTTTAAACGCTCTGTTAGCCTCTCGTAGGTGTTCTCTATCATTAAATACATCGTTGTATGATTCAACACTGTCACCAGCTGCTCCATCCGGCCTGTCTAGTTTCGTCCTCAGGATTCTGTTCTCGTTATAGAGGATGTCAAAGCTGTGTAGAGTTTCAGCAGCCTCCTTTTCCATCCTTTCAATTCTGTTCTTGTAACCAACCTCGGCTTCTAATAGGTCATCTCTCTCCGCCACAAGCAACTGGAAGTCAACATTGACTACCCTTTGAGCGTTGTCAACAATCGTTACATTGGAGCTCCTTGTTTTCCCCATCGTATTTAGAAAGGTTGTTAAGTAGGTTCCTGGGCGAGTTCGTCTATTTAATCTTCAGCGAATACTTCCTACAAATGAATATTTACAAATAGCTGCAACACATTATGACAGTATTGTACAATCTATGTAAATAATACGCGAATGAGGATGTTATGGATAATCTCTTCCCTTGTCGACTCTTAAAACCGTTTCTCAAATTGGTCGACATATGTATCGCTAAGATCATACGTTCAACTTTCAGTAATTTTAGACAATGTGCTTAAAATACATGTTTGCCGCTGAAGTCGACGTATACATACAGTGACGTCGCCAGTAACGGATCATATCACTAGTATGTGAGTCCACAATACACATTCATTTAGTTAAGACAGCGGATGATATGATTTGTTTCTTTGCATACTGCCATTATAAACTCAAACTCAAACTCAAATTATATGTATATCGCCAGCTTCTCTTTAGCTTGCACGGAATAAAACAAAGAAAACAAATTTACCTTTTGATCTGTACTTCGCTGTTGCCATTATATGCTGTTCAGGACTAAACCATCACATTTACAAACAATTAAACATAGTTCCTATAAATATTGGGTGACTTAAAGTACTAAATGTTCTAACACAGGTTGGCGCGTGTTGTTATTTTGCTACACTAATTCTATTTCTCCATAATTACAATTGACCCCGTAACACCATTAGTTAAGTTCATGGATCTATGTGAATCATCTGACCATATCAATGCACATGGACAAAAGGTGTCAGTGAACGTATACATTAAAGTCGATATATTTAGACACTTTTAGATTAATCTTCTTTCCGCGGAAAGCAGTCCAAAGTGCGGTGAAACCAGCCACGTACTCTTACAATGTGTATGAGTACCAGACTGTACTAGACTACGGTGATCTTGTTTGTTTAAATCGGAAACTAGATCAACTTAGTTACGCTTGTATAACATTAATATCATCTAGTGTATCACATAACTCCAGGTTTGAGGCCTTTCTTTCGCACGCATGTGTCAACTCAAACATGTCCGTTTTTTGTGACCTACGAGCTCACAGTGGCTGAACATATATACATGTATATGCCTTTAGCAAGGTATTGTTGTTTGTACATTTTCAAAATATAAGCCAACTGTAAGACTACAAGTTAACTTTGAGATAGTCTATTATGAAATATGGTATTTTATTTTGTTATGGTGTTAAGCCCTCGATCAGATCTGTAAAGGACTGAAAAACATGATCGTGTATCTGGAAGTAATATGTTTAGTGTGTGTAATATATTGAATTTGCATATTCATTAGAGTCATTTATATGCAAATGAAGGTGCTGAGAAATGTTTAATACCACTTTTATTTACGCAATTGAAATTGAAATAACTATCATCCGTATATGAAATACACTCATGAGAACAACATGATAATACTCACGATGTGAACCGAGTCTGAAAAATAACTTCTTGATACTAAACATTTATTCAGTTGATTAGTGTAAGAAATATTCGATCATTCTATACAAACTAAACAAGAAGTCCTATGATCTATTCACATGAATACAATACATGTACTACAGCTGTAGGTAATATCCAACTGAATTTGAATTACGTTCTATACAGTCATATTACTTTGAGTTATACCCGAGTGTAAAAAAAGAATATTGAAAGTTAAGTAATTAATTTCAGTTACGGTAGATTCATGGGTATTTATATTGTTGTTTTAGAAATCAAACTTTCTTCTTATCTCCACTTTTCATTAATTTACTGTCATCAGTTTCATTAGTTTGTTTGGCCCTAAATGCCTTTCTACCTTTGTCTTCTTTTGCTGTTGTCAGTTTAGCCTTTCTCGATTGTGCATGTCTGAAGGTGTCTATCATTTGACCTGTAACCCTTTGGTCAGTGAATCTACTTCCGGTATCTGTGACGTGTGTCTCTTCTAGTGCGGCTCGCAGTCTGCCAAGCTCTTCATTAACACGTTTGTTCTCTACTGTTGCAAGTTCCAATTTCTCCTCTGCTGTCATCATTGTCTTACTTCTATCAACAAACTGCGCCTTGGTGTACCCTGAAGCACCGTGTATCCCTAGTTCCATGCCCCTTAAATTGATTTCTTCTCTAAGCCGCTGGTTCTCGTGAGAGAGTCTTCGGTTCTGTTCCTGAAGTTGCAAGGTTCGGCTCATACTGTCACCTATTGATTTAATGTCTAACTCCTTTCTCATCCGTGTAATTTCAGATCTGAGAATTTCGTTATCTTCCTTTAATTTGCGCGTGTTTGTACTTTGCAATGTGGAGCTCTCATGTGCTTGTTTGTCCTCTGTCTTCGATGAGTTTGACTTAAGAGCAGCGGTGTCGTTGCTCAGTGATTTAGCGAGTTTTTCTCTCTTCAAACATTTTGTTTCTGGAAGAATAAGATCGAAACCAATTCAGTAGAACTTTGCAACTGTCGAAAAAGTACATGTATACGGTGTGAAAGATAGAACAAGAACAAGAAGAAGAGGAAGATGAAGAAGAAGAAGAAAAACAAATACTTATTTATTGAAATAAACCTAACAATTCTGGTGATATGTCTAGTTATTTGATCTGGCTAGACTATACTCAGATAAGCCTTACTTGTGTGTATTTCCTTGTAACTTAGACCAAAGTTCAAACCAGTCGAATCTTTCCTGATGTCTGGCAGAAATGCCTTGGTAGTTCGCTTGTTTCCGACTTTTCCCGTGTCGGTAAGTGTAGGAGAACTCCCATCGTCATCCTCCACTTCTGTTTTGTCAGCTTTAACCTACAGCGATTTAGACGGTACATATATAATACCCCTGTCCTTTGGATGAAAAATGGAAACCGAATAACATCAAACATTAAGAACCCTTAGTTAGCTATATATTTTTAAATATTGTTATGTCGATTACTTAATGTATTTCGTTTCTGCGTTTGAACATGTAAGTTAGCGTAGGTATCACTTACCGTTATTAAGTTTGTCTGTTTTGAAGCTGACGCTTGAGGTTGTACGTACATAGCAGTTGCAATCGTTGGTTGATGGTTGAAACCAATAGCTGACATTACTTTGGTATTTTGAACGTTTTTATTCCACCCACCGCTGCTATTTTCTAACAGGTTTCTCAGACGTTGGTTCTCCTCATATAGACGGTTAACGTTTGTGCTTGCATCTTTTAACTTCATACTTGCTGATTCTTGTTCTTTAAGTTTTATGATTAGATCGTCCTTCTTGGAGAAATTCAATGTCATTTTTGTCAACTCATCTGTAAGTCTCTTGCTCTTCTCTTGCAGGCTCGATGCTCTATCCTTATGAACCTCGACTTCTCTCATCAGTTCAATTTCCTTCAATTGAAACGTATTCTTTAGCAGGGCACTTTCTTCTGAACTCTTTACCTCTTGTGTTGCCTTTTCTTCATTTTTGAGTTTTTGAAATGCAGTTTTATAATCATTAGACTTTTCAATGGTTTCTCGTAGTCTCATGTTTTCTTCATACAGTCGTTGATTCTTGGCAGTCGAGTCAATATATTTTGCTTTTGTGACCTCGAGTTCTTTGAGTGCCGCAACCGTATGGTCTTTTTTCAGATTATCGTCTTTTAGCTTCTGATTTTCCGCCTTAAGTTTGTTGTTTTCTTGCTGAAATCTATGCGACATGTCCGCCTTTAACCCGACTTTCCTCATTTCCACATATGTCTCATCAGCTGTTTTCTTCATCATTTCATTTACTGTCACATATCGTTGAAACTTTGCTTCCAGTGTTGTTAGCTGTTCTGTTTTCAATTTCAGATCTGTCTTCATAGTTTCTGTATGACTGCTCTCAAACAAGTCCAGTACTCGTTTATTTTCTTCTTGGAGTCTTTTGTTTTGAGCCATTATTTCATTAAACTTGTTTCGTTTACCAGACCATTCGTCCTTCGCTTTCTCTGCAGAACGTGTGTCTTCCAAAAGTGACTTCAAGCGCTTGTTTTCTTCTTTTAGTTTTCTTATTTCATTAATCGTATCTTCTTTAATTTCTATTTCAAGTTTGTGTTTTTCCAGTTCATTTTGTTCGCTCTCCGCAGCACGTATTCTGTTTGCCAGATTCTCACTTTTCATTTCGGAAACAACATGTTGAAGGCTTGCGAGTTTATCATTAGTCACATGTTTGTTTCTCTCTTCTGATTCTTTAAGTCTATGGACCAGTTCTTGCAGATTTGTTTCCATACTTTCTATGCGTTCTTCAAATATCTTCAATCTTGCCACTTCAGAACGAAGGGATTCACCCTGGTGCTTTAACTGTTGTGTCTCTATCTCACGTTCACTTTTCAGTTTTTCCATTTGAGTAATAAGCTTTTTAACCTGATTTTCTCTCTCATTCTTTGTTATCTCATTTTCCAGACGTGCTTCAATCAAACCTTTTTCTGATTTCTTCAAATCCTTTTTCACTTGCTCTAATTCATCGAATAATGTTTTTGTTTTCGAAGAACCATCCTCCGTTTCCTTTCTAATATCGACTTGAAGATCTGCAACGGTCTTTACTTGTCTCTCGTTTGCCTTTACGAGCTGTAGGTTTTCACTTTTTAAGTCCTGTTTCTCCTGTTGTAACATATCTAGACGTATTTTGTGGTCAGCAAGTGCAGAGTTTACAAATTCTTGATTTTTCAAAAGTTCTTCTAATTCTGCCTCTTGCTTTAAGGCATTTGTCTTTGCGTTTGCATGTAAATCCTCGAGTTCTCTTTTGAGTGATGCATTTTCTCTCTGTTCGCTTGATAATTCTAGATAAACATCACGATTGTTCCTTATAGATTCCTTCAATTTATCCAGCTCTGTACGTTTGTCTTCAAGCTGATTTGTGAGTTTATTTGTTTCAGTCTTTTCTTCTTCTAGTGATGTTTTAATATTTTCGAAATTCACCTGTAACAGTCTCAACTCGACTTGTGCTGCATTGAGTTCGTCTTGTAGAACAGTTATTTTGTCTGTCGCCGTCGAATTCGTCTTTTGCATGCTACTTTCCAATGTTCCTTTGTCTCGTTGCAGTCCTTCTTTTTCCTTCGTGACAGTCTCTAACTGCTGTGTCATTTTATCTTCAAGTTTACTGTATTCGGCTTTAAGTTGTACATTTTCTAAAGTTAGAGTTTGCAATTCTTGGTTCACTGAAATGAGCTTCGAGGTCAAGCTTTTTAATTGACCATCTGTCTGATTATCTTTGTCAGAAGCTAGAGCTTTCGAAGTTTGTCGTTGTACTTTAGTTTCTACCTCAAGTTTGCCAAGTTCGTTCTTGAGATCTACATTTTCGACTTCTAAGTATTTCACCTTCTCCTTGAAATTATCTACATGCATATTTAGATCTCTTATTTCCCGCTCTGTTTCCATTGTTCGACGAATTGACGAGGCTGTTTCCCTGGGCTGCTTGACTGCATTCCTTAACCTTTCTTCAAATGTTGCCTTTTCCTTCCCTAAAACATCATTTTTGGTTTTCAGTTCAATGTTTTCTGCTTTTAGATGTTCAACTGTTTGTTGTATTTCTTCAACTCTCTGTTGTTTTATTTGATCGAGTTCGGCATCCCTACGTTTTACCGCAGACGGTGTCCTCTGGCCTTTCTCACTGGTCAGCTGTACTAAACGTCGATCAGCTTCCTCTTTTGCTTGCTCCAGCAGTTCGTTTCTCGTTTTAAGTTCAATATTTATCTTTTCAAGTTTATGTACTTCTTTGTTCAATGAATCGATGTCCTTTTTAAACGCTGCATGTTCTTCCTTAAATATACGCTCCTCCTCTTCTTGTCTTCTAGTTTTATGTTTAATTTCGTCCTTCCAACCGACATCTACCTTTTGACCCAGTGCCATGAATCCTCTCTTGAATCCTTCATTTTCTCGTTCTAAAAGCAAATTACTTTTTGTAAGTTCCGAAATCTCCTCTCGTTGTTTAAACATTTGGTTTTCTATTTCGTTGTTCTCCTTTACAAGGCATTGTCTTTCATAGCCCATAGTTCGAACGGTCTTTTCTAGAAGCTTAACCTTCTTCTCAAGCTCATGCATCTTTTTGACTTCATCGAGTCGATCGATTGCGTTAAGTCTTTCTTCTAGTTTATTTGCCTTATCTCGAAGTACTTTATTTTCCGTGTACAGCGATTCGAAGTTTTTCAACATATCTGTAGTATCAGACTCTAACTGGTTAATTCGACGTTTGTAAGCTGTTTCTGTCTCTCGCAAAACTTTACGATCGTCATGTATACGCTGGTATGACTCAACATGGTTATCTTCCCCCTTGTCCAGCTTATCTCTGAGGATGTTGTTTTCCTTGTACATTCCATCATAGTCTAGAAGTATTTGCGTGTTTTCTTCTTCCAGCTGTTGTATACGACGTTTATATGCCCCTTCAGTTTCCAGCAAAGCGTCCCGTTCTGCGATGAGTGACTCGTATGACTTTGTTGTTGAAAATGAAACACCTGCAGCATAAGTTGTAACCACCTCTCGCCCACTTTCTCTCTCATCTTGAAATCGCACAGGTGGTTTGCCAGTTTCGGTTTTATTAGCAGCTTTAATTATTCCAGGTTTCATTTTCTTTTTATAAGTATTCAAAGTTCGTTCATAGAAGATATGCCCACCTGGTCTATCTGGGTCGTATTTGACAGTCTGAGACGTGTCGTTATCCCACTGGGAGTCATCTCTGTTCTTGAATATCTGTGCTGTAAATGTCGGTGGTTGTGATGAGATCCAAGTACGTCCTGGGTTTGTTGTACGAGCGCTGCTCATTTCAGTTTTATTCGAACATGCACACCTTTAAATTCTCTGAAAGAGATTACAAAACACGTTCCTATACTGTAGACCTGGTCAATCAAACACGGAATTAAACTTTTTCATAACATACGCAGGTGCAGGTATTCATTTCGTACACAGCTACTAACAAACCGCCTCCAACATTATTTAGTCACGTATATAAACAAATCAGGTTCTGTAGATGCTTAAACATTCTTTATGGATTAAATTAATCAATTATTGAACTATCGGAAATTCACACAGACACACAACTTTTAAGAGACATAATCAAATGCAATGCACTGAAGAGGATAGGGAAAGGTGATACTCACACTCGTTGGTAACAATTTTCACCCGATCATTAATATCCACCCTTTACTGCCGTTAATATCCACCCTTTACTACCGTTAATATCCACCCTTTACTACCGTTAATATACACGCTTTACTACCGTTAATATCCACCCTTTTACTACAGTTAATATCCACCCTTTACTACCGTTATGTTATTGCTAGTTATTATAATGAGATATACTTAGTTTGATTTACTCAAGTGTGCTATTGATTATGACAGTATAGTTGTACATAAGTTATTTTGATAAACACCTTTATGTCCACGTGGTGTCACCGTAACTGGAACCGGGGTATTCAGATTACGGTTGTGAATGGTGAATAAGGGCAAATCTCTTTAAAACACATGGAAAACAACTGTAGTGTGAATTCAACGGATATTCTACCTAATGGCATTAATCAGCCTGATTAGTAGAGCGCGTGGCGAAAAAAGGAAGTGTTTTTGTTTTAATCTAACAGGCACTGACTGAAACTGAACTATTTAGCGTACATGCATTTGTTGAGAACGACATTTTATGAAGCACACTGATTTAAAGACACAAATACTGCTCACATGCGTAGCTTTATGTTTCATCAAGTAGATTATCGTATATATACATATACATATGACTAAATTAAGCAAAGCCAATAAGTAAGGCAATCTCAGTGCATCATTTAATAACTAGTGTTTTATTTTTTTCTCAGCTGGTGCTTATCAGTTTTACCCGTGTACACTCACCTGTATGGCAATCTAGATAAAGCACGTATAGCTTTTGAACATTACTTACAGAACGTCCAATGTCATTTCATGTTGCTATTTACACATCGGAGAATGAATGTTGACGTGCACTTACACTCTTATAAACAAGTATTGCCTAATGGTTTACGTGTCTTAGAACGGATGTATGCACATATTACACTCTTTAGACAGTGTTGCAGTATTGTACACTTTAACTCTACTCACTTTGAATAGGAATTACCCACAATACATTTTCTATTTGGAATTGTAATTGAGGTATTTTACATGGGAACATATTCCGTTCTATTGTCTTAAGTGTTGTGGTTATCGTGTCTGACTAGTACATGTTATTGGTGTACATGTATTACCTGTCAGGCGTGAGTTTAAATACCGAGTTTGGTTTAATTAGCAGAATCGCTTTTGTCATATGTAATACAAAGTTGTATAAACAACAAAAGACACGCGCAAACAGGTATGTTGAAATGATATGAAAAGAGCTACTAATTGATTGAAGTACAAATAAAACTGTAAAAACTAATATAAAAAATCACCCAAGAAGTGTGATACAATGCATTTTTATTTACATGAAATCAGACAGAACTACACAATAAACATGTATACCATTAATGTCAAAAAGTCAAACATATTCATTAGCGTTAACTTGTAACATTGAGCAACTTTGGGTTACAGTAGTACACTAGCCAATACAACTATAGGAACATTTGAGTAACGTCTGAAAGCATTATTCATCTACAAACTGTCATAAATGCACATGTAGTGTATGGAGATTTAATATCTGTGGTTTGTAATGTTTAATATATCCGGTATCTGTATACTACACGGGTTCAAAGAATGAAGCAGCATATAATATCGTAACACACGGTTCCAGTTATTTAGTTATTGTATAGGTGATCTTCGAGACAGTGTGTGTTCGATATGATGATGTTGTTTCGAAAACGTTTTTAAACACATTATCCAGCGAAACCTCGTACGTACTGGAGGCGTGTTTTGCCAACAATGTATGATTACAACGTGTATAGTTAGCTAGTTTTCAGCATATTTGGAACACTTATAATTTTATAAACATAAATACTCTTAATAGAATCACAGTCTTTGGAAATCTGATATATAATGCCATTTAATAGACTTTTATTTTATTAACGAGAGTGCTTATTAGATATACAGCTGTCTTACATAAGGCCCTAAACACAACATAGTTTAACAACAATACCAACAACATGTTTTAACAACAATAATAAATGAGTATGATATGGTACCAAGGCCCTTATTAGACATGAGGTGGACGAGTAAGAGGATAAATAACCAATAAAAGTTAGTAGGTAATAAACTTCATTTGTAGATAAATGACACTATAGAGTTGTTGCAGTTCATAAGAGACAATAATACACTTGGAAATCACTACCAATTCATACAAGTCATATAAAAGACATGAAGTATGCATTGATTAAATCAATAAGAAATACAGAATCATTGACTAAATCAATACAAAAATACAGAATTAGATTGGCAGTATTAATGCTAATAATTCAATGGCCGTGTAAACGTTTCCAGTTCAGATATAGAGATGTAAACGTGTTAACCGGAGTTGCATTTTTAACATGTAGGTGGAGAGAATACCAGATGGCAGCACAAGATTACGTGAATGACTTGCTTAAAAGTAAATGTATTGGTCAACTTCGAGTTTCCTTCTATTCGCTATGTTCTGGTCTATTAAGTTCTGGTGAAACTCGGCTTGTGCCATTGCTTTCCGGAGATTTCTACCGAAATTGCTCTGATATATTGTCTTTGTGGATCCTTGGTAACGATAACCGAGAATCGTGGCTCTTTATTGACCTGACGCTTTGTGGTCCAAAGCTGGGCTGTCTGGATGGTACTCTTTGTAAAGGAGGTTCGTTGGTTTTGAAGTAGTCTGGGCTCTTTGCTCCTCGATAAGATGACATTCGTGATAAATCTCTATATGCAAATTGGTCCTTCCCCGACGGCATTCGGTAGTCATTCGTTCGTCGTGTAACCAATGCTAAATCGACGGCTATTCTTGCACTCCTACTGGAACTTTTGTTGTTTCTTGAGACATTTTCTCGTCGATAGTTTTGTTCCGGCTGTTTATCGTCCGTCAACGGTGACTGTTGGTCGTATGTGTTGGTATAATCCACCAATTGTTTCGACTGTCGCTCTAGATCGATAACCCGGGATTCAATTTCATTGTTTTCTTTCTCCAAATATTTTACTCGTCTATGTAGTGTACTCTTGTCTCGTTCTAATTGTTTGATCATTTCGTTTCCCCTTAGTACAACGTATGCTTGCGTTTTATTTTCTTTCTCTTCTTTGTTTTGCATTGAAATATTGTGGTCATATAACTCGTCAATCTTGTTCTTTAAGTTCTTTATTTCATTTTCTTGGTCACGGACCTTTCGTTTCAGAGCCGACTCTACCTGCAATAGCATCGTCCTCTCCCCTAAGGCATTGTCATAATCATTTTTCAAGGCTTTGTTCTCGGCAAACAGACTCGTACCTGATCTGAAAAGTTCTTCTTTGTCGGTCTGTAGCTGATTTACCTTTGTTTTCAGTTCTATTTCCTTTGCCTTAAGTTCTTCTCTTTCGGCTTTTGCAGCTTCAACTATACTCACAACATGCTCGTCTTCCGAATCTGTTTCTTCTTTGAACGGTGCAAGTGTGTTCGTTTTATCATGTTTTCTTTTGTCTTTACTAACAAGTACAAATTCAGTTCTACTTCTATCGTCTTCCCATTCTTGCTTTAACTTAGTATACCGTAATTTTTCTAACTGAAAATCTCTCCTTACCGCGAACGCTTCCTTTTGAATATCTTTGATCTCATCCTTTTTAGACTCATTTGCACGAAATAGAGACTCGTTTTCGGACTTAAGGGCTTCGGTTTCTAACACCATAGCATCACATTTTGTCTTCTGTTCTCTCAGATTTGCCCTTAACTCTTCTATGTACATCATGTTCTTCTGTGCTTCCTTTTGTTTATTTTCTTCAATTTCTTTCACCAGGTCGTCCTTTTCATCTTTTGTCCTTTCGAAATCTGCTTTTAGTTTATCCAGCTCTTCTCCAAATTCCCCGTTTTGTTTGACTAATATATCTATCTGAATTTTAAGGTCTTCACATTCGTTATTAAGACTACGTTCTCTTAGTTCTACCGCCACAAGTTCAGCCTTTAGTGTTTTATTCTCACCGTCAAGTCTTGTTTTTCCGGAAAGATATTCTTCAATATTTTCATTTAACGATTTTTGATGACTTTCTAGCTCCTTTATCCTCATATCTTTGAAGCCATGCTGTTCCATTAAGTCTTGCCTTTCATTGTATATTTTATCATACGGTTCCTCTGTTTTTATTTTGTTTCTCAGTTCTGCATTTTCAATGTGTAACCTTCGTACCTCGGCTTCAAGTTCAAGTACTTTGTCCTCCATGGTATCCATCTTCTCTTTGCTATCTCTTTGTTGTTGTGGATGATCTTTCTCCTCACGTGTCGTAACTTCATCTAGATCACTGTCGTTGTCTTCGGAACTCATCTTTAGACTTAACTGCTAGATTAATCACGCACTGATGAAATCTGTCAGAAAGAAAAAGATACATATGTGTTAAAGCCTAGACACATTTCCCTTTCGTGCATTAGTTTCGATGTTTAGATAAAAGAAATCAAAATATTATGTCATGTGCTAAACATACACACACATAGCTAACTATTTCCGAGTACAAACTTATATGCGAAACAAACAATGCACGTATGTTTTCTTAACTTTACTGATTGTAGATACGTTTTTGGTATCTACATTTAGTACAATTTCTACGCTTGAAAATTCAAAATGTTGTTTGAAATTTTCATTACTGTAATTTATGCTTGAGTTTGTCTAAGTGTTTTATGTTTCAAATTTGAACCAAATAAGACTGACGGTTTATTATAGATATGTCCTACATTAAAGGTGTATACTTTCTTTTGCATTGTGATAAGTCATATTGGCTTCAACTCCTGAATGCTTCTAGTACCAAATACTTCATTATTCAGCTAGTTAAGCAGTTGAACAAATATTTCCATTTAGACTTGATATTCACTTCTACTTGTGTTCACTACATTCAACCAAGTACTGTAATGTAAAATCTAGTGCACCGATCCACATGATCAATATGATTTAAAAGCAGTTATAATTATATTTAAACTAAGGAATTTAAATAAAATCAAGTTGTTTTCCTCGAAGAACAATAACGTAAAATACACATGTAGATATATACTCGCTGGCCAGTGTCTAGATACTAGTTCGTTTTATTTTGTCAGGGTGTGCTTACATATTTGAATAAAATGTTTAACAGATTTATATGACACCGATGCTACTAGCACAACTCAATTCTCGAAACCTACAGAGAGTTTACAATCTATGGTTAATAACAGATACATTCTAACACTTTACGTATCGCACATGAATCACAAGCTATATGTACTGATCTATTTATTTAAATAATAGTAATATACGCATCTTACCTGTTTCATTGTCCTACTTTCATCGCAGTACACGTATTTTCCAGTTTCCATGGTAACAACGTATATACTTCAAGCCATGTGTGTGACATTGTTAACGAAATATACAAATCAAATTTAAAATATCTCGTTTAAAAGTATTGGCTCTATTCTGCCAGTTAAACTGTCATGCTTATTGGTCCCCTTTGTAACTTCCAATATTTCAGAAAAGAAAGGTGATACCTTACACCTCTAATTTACCACTGAATACCGACGTATGACACTAATCTCGATTGAAATCATTGTGTTTTGTAAAGATCTGTTAACGGGAGTATCTGCTCTATAGGTAAGTGGTTTGAAATATGTCATTGTGAATTATAAACATTATGACCGTATCTATTTGTTTAAATCATAAGTTATGCTCTTTAAGGTAACTATGATTTTAATAAAAAAAACATAACATGATTTATTCTAAAATTAATAACATGTATCAAGATGAAACAAGGTGTTGCTATATTACAATCATGAGTTGACATGAAAGTTGAGTTTTGTCTCTTTGCATGTCAAGCACAAGTACACAGTGTAGTTCTGAATTTAAGAATATGTTTTACTGTGAACAATATGTACGCTTGATGATGTTTTTATTTGAATATATTTTATTTTGGTTATAGACATGAACTTTCATAATTGATAGTTTTATTGTATTTCAGAGTGTAACAGGAATGAGTAATGCTGCTGTGACAGCTCCAGGCAACAGAAACGCCTTTCCGCGGCCACAGAAAAGAACGACTCCCTCGGGCGTTAGTGGACGCGTTACCGTCAATAATAACTATGTAGACACAAATAAACAAACATCACACAAGAAAATTCAGAAAGACAAAAAGATTAGCACTCCAAAGAAGAAACTGGACAAAAGCGATGGGGAATCGTGGATACAACACGCGCAACAAGTTATGTCGTCAGCGGTTAACAAACTACACGCTGGTAGGGAAACAACCACGCCGAAAGCGTTAGGAAATAAAGATACGAAAGAAGCTCCCCGGCGAGACAACGAAGAAAAACAGGAGCTTCGAGCTGAAAATGTTTTGTTGAAAAAGAGGGACGAAGAGTTAGAGGCTGAAATAGTGAAAGTTGTGACGGAATTTGATGTTCTTTCTGCCGAAAACGAAAGACTGAGACACCAATTAGACATTAGCTCGAAACCTCGGTCAGAGACGTACTCGAGAGTGTTTGAGGACAGAGATATCTTACGAGAAGCAGAAGTGGTGTATAAACGAAGGATAACTCGACTTGAACAGGAATTAATCGAAAGTAATGAGCGCAACGAAAAACTAGCAGACGAGTTGAAATCAAGCAAAGAAAAGTTTCAGAAATTAAAAGAACAAAATAATAAAGGAGCAATAACGAAACTAAACAGCGAAAAGAAAACGTTGGAAACTGAGGTTGAGAAACTGACAACAAAGATTAAACAATTAGAGGAGCATAAATGTAGCCCAGAACAAAAGACTGAACCGAAAAAGAAGGCCACCAGCAGAGCATACCGAAACCAAATGGTGAAAGTTTCACTAAAGCCTAATAAGGTTCAGGACAGTTATAGAGAGCAATTCATACAGAGAAATGCACGGTTTGAGTACGAGTATCGTCTACCTGATTCGAACATTGATGAGTGGTGACTGTTTCTTTAATAATCTACATTTGACGTAAGCTTTAAGGACGGCATGGTTGGTATGGGGTTTGATGTAGATTCTCACATGTTGAGTGTCAACCTGGGGAGTATTTTCATGTGTTCCAGGATAATATACTGTTATATCTACACGTACACACGTTTCCCTCATTGATATACATTCAAACGACAATTGTATTATTTATTCCTAAAAAAATAAAAAATACCCACTCAAAAGGGCCCGAACTTTTTCAAAAGCATGGTAGCGAAACTAGTGAACCGTATTCAGTATACATGTAATGCATCGGATGTGTATGGTAATTTGTACATATAGTACAATACGACTGACCACAGTAGGAGTTTGTAAAAGTTGTTTGAAAGTGACCTGATCGCAGATTATTTTCTGCATTATAATGTATTGTCAGTCAAAGTTGTTTTGTTTTAGAAAGTATCATAGTCTTTTCAACGATCTCGTTTTTGAAGTCCCATGTAGTTATATAGTATAAACTAGGCGTACACATTAAAGAAAAGAATTTAAAAAAAACACGACTTTTTATTTTTCATAAACTGCCATTGTACGACTATAAGAGACTTTCACTTTCTAATGAACACATTATCAAAACTGCGTTGCATTTAATGTCTATCTCCCAGCCTCGGCCAATGTTTCTCTGGTAATGACTTTGACGTCTTAGTTACCGTTTTGGAGTTATTTCTTCTAATTGATGGCATACCATCGTGAATACTGTCATTTCTTTTATTTCTCGTCGTTCTGAAGGACAAAAGAGAGATATTTTCTTCAAATTCTTCGTCTTCGTCTACCCTGTTCAGTTCTTTCATCTTTCGTGTTAATCTTCTATTGTGCAACTCCAAGTCTTGTATCCTAGCAACTAATGCATATTTTTCCTTTTCCATATTTATTATTATATCGTCGTGCATACCCGCTATAAATCCTGTCTTTGGTTTATTAAGTCCAAAATTGGTTTTCTTGTCTAATTCAATATTTGCATTTTCAAGAACCTCTATTCTCCGCTTCAGTGAGTTTACTTTAAACAACGCTGCTTCTCTCTCCATTATGGCTGCTTCCATTTGTTTACGATATTCGTCAGATTTATGTTCCAACACTTTATTTTCGCTATTTAGCTCTTGTGTGTGTTCCTCTATTTCGTTCATTCTTTTAAGTTGTAATCGTTCCTTACGCTTGATAGATTTACGCTCGTCAAACACAGCGTCAAACCCAAAGTTACGAGCATCGTATAGCATATCTTCCGTAGATCGCAGGTTTTCTTTCAGAATATCATATTCGCGAGTTGCAACCTTTATGTTTCTTTTCAATGCAGATTCTTGTGTTTTGAAAACTTCCAGTTCTTTGTTTTGGTAACTTATCTGCTTATGTGCAGCTTCGTGGTCAAGTTTTAAAGTACTATAGTCAGATTCTAGTTTTGCATGTTTTGTTTTTAACTGAATTATTTCTTTTGTCATTGATTTGTTTAAATCTAGTGTGTCTCTGACCTCCTCGTCTAACATGCATTTGGTCTTGTTGAACTTGGATTCCATTTTGATGTTGACATGCTTCAGTTGTTTGTATCTACTCAACAAACCCTCCGATTCATTCTCATAGCCTTTGATACGGTTTTGATACTCTTCTATTTTCAGTTCATATTTTGCAACTTTTTCCTCTAAAATGTTATTTTCTTTTTCCAAACTTGCTAGCTTATCTTGATGCATTCCTCGCTCCATTTTGAAGGATTCATCCACTCGTTTCTTATCGTGCGTGCTTTTTCCAAGTTGTTTTTGTATTCTGTAGATCTCTTCCTTAAGAAGCTCGTTTTCACTTTTAACTGTCGTTACTTTATCTCCAAGCTTCTTGATCTCACTTCTATAGTTCTTCATTCTAGTTGCATCTGGACCGTATTCGACCTTTCCTCGCAAACTCTTGTTTTCATTGTAGATGTCTTGATAAGATTTCAGCAGATTTTCAGCATCCTTTTCTAGTGCAATCACTTTTCGTTTGTATACAACATCGGATTCGCTCAATGCGTCTCTCTCTGCTTTAATCGTCTCGAATGCAGTGAATGCAGCTTTGTCAAATGTACTTCCGGCACCAACATTCTTCACTGCCGTCCATTCAGGTGGGTAGGAACTCATATTGAAGTGTACTACGCAGACAGTAACTCTGACTCAGCTGTGAAAAAGAGTGATTATATCTAAACAGTTTATATCAGCAAAAGTGCAACAGCAATAAGTATTTGAAACTAAAGAGAAACGGAATAATACTAAACAATCATATTCAGCTGTTAAGTGAAATAGTATAAAACAATTATGCGATCGAAAAACCATTTTAGAAATGACAGAATAGTTATGAATGAAACCAGTAAAAACAATCTAAGCTGCTCACCGATTTGAACAAATCACTGTTTAAACACAACTCGATACAAGACCATTCACGTTATAGCAACCATATTGCATCTATTCAAACGTCGTGTATATGTACACATGTGAGCCTCATTTAGTGTATTCGATCGGAAAAGCACTATATCATATCTCTTTTTTTCAAATTGTAAGCGATTTCACATTTTAAATAAGGGTAAATAAAGAAGTAATTACGGTTCTAAATTTAAAATAAAACAAGTCCACCGTTACAATACAAATCAGTTAAGAGTGACGTGTTGCATAAGGTTCAGTAGGTATATTGGTTTAACTGTCGTGTCATGTCAACCGATGAAAGAATAAAATAGAGTTCATGTTTCTGTGGGTTGTCGTGACACTCACTAGTTATAGATTCACTCGTTGGCTCTTTGTAACACACAGTTGGTAGGTCGGCCGAAATCTAGGACACCTTAAACACCTTAAATCTTATACTATTTTCTATATAGTTGAACCTATTTGAAGCGTTGTACCGACCTACTAAACAAAAATGGTTTCCTGCAAAACTCGAGTCCTGAAAACATTTATACACAGGTCGCAAGTGGAATACATTGTACATGATTGCTTCATATTTACTGAACTACATTGGATGACTTTCCCTGGACGTGTTCGCTTTCAAAAGGCACTCCAAGCTTATGAAATAATGAACAACATATGCCCAAAACTATTTTACATTCACTAATGAAATCCATAGAACGAATTTACGCTCTGCTGAAAAGGTTAGTTTATACATTCCTAAACCTAATGATGTAGTATTACGTAAGTATTCGCCTATAGTAATACTCGTGGGCTGCTATTTGGAATTCTTTACCCCATGATGTAATAAATGCACCATCTATTAACACATTTAAATCCCGATATTCTAAAAGTGTGTCTAGTTTAAAGATACCTTTAATATCAAATGCGTAGGTCAAACGAATGTAGTATGTGCTTTTGTTTGAACGTGTTATTGACATTTATTGTCTTTAGTGCAAACAACCGAACCCCTTTTTATATCCATTGTTACGTTACTGACCAATGTAACGCCATTAGTCATATATTGACCAACACATTACTATACTTAAATCGTATACTATGTTAATGCTAATCACAAGTATGTATCGATATATTATGTTTTCTCGAAGTTTATTTATATAGTACACATACATATGTAGTTTAAACAAATTTTAAAATGCTTATACTGGCTGTTTCTACAGATATTTTACATAATTGATTATTGTAGAAAGGCTTTCAAATTTTACTAGCAAAGACGTCTGGTATAAGCTCGTCAAAAACGTTTCTTGTATCAAGAATAATAAAGGCCTGTTATTTTAGTAAGCTACTTTGTTTTTAATTATTTTTAAATCATTTTACATTTCAATTAAACTAGGCCTATGTTTATACATAAACGAAATATAAAATGACCCTGACATACATAACACCGCTATTTGACGATATAATCAGTATGTCCTACAAAATACACAGATCTGTTCAAATCCAATATATCAAGCACATGAAACTGCGCGTGATGGTCAAATATATAACAAAGCTATTACACTGTTTAACGTGTTCAATATAATTCATACTCACAGAGTGTAAACAAAACGTCATTGATGCTCAAACTATCATTTACTTATGAGTGTACCTTTAACCCGATATAGACAGCCATGTTCACTATAACATATACTTGTAAATACTCTGATAAGCGGAGTTTACGGTCGAAGAGTCACTGCAAACACGTCTTCGCTGATATATTTCTTTGTAGCTTTGGTCCAGCGAAAAACTTGATCTCGAACTTGTTAATCTGTTGGTCGGGAACTCATTAACACTACAGTCCTTCTTTAAAGGGGTGTCTATTTTAGGTAAGAATGTTGGCACACACTTTCTGTTCATGGTTATATCGCTCTGTATACGTTTAATTGGTTTCCCATTCTTTGGTGATGTAATTTCAATTTGTTTCAATCTTGTCTCTAACATATTCACTTGTACGTTTAGAGCTTTTCGCTCTGCCAGAGCTTTTTCGTTCATGTATTTTAAATGTGAATTTTCCGTTTCCAGCGCTTGTAGCCTCTCTGAATTTGTAATGACAACTAAGCTCTTCCTTCGACTTTTATCTGTCTTTTTCGGTTTAACTTCTTGCGTGGATTCCAGATCTTTGACATACTTCCGTAACAAGTCCAATTCCCGTTCTAGAGTTTTTATTCTAGCTTGATGATGTAGCTGAAGTCCAAGCAGCTTCATTTTTTCTTTGACAACGATGTTATATGGTTCAGCATAAGCGTCTTTGTTCTCACTATCCTCTGGTTCATATTTTGTTCTCAGGATCTTAGTTTCATTCTGTGCTTCTTCGAAAGCCTTAACCAGATCACCAACATTCGTTTCAAGTTCTGTAACCCGCCTTTTATAACTGGCTTCTGTCTCTTGATACTCCTTGATTTGTGTACGATAATCCTCCTCCACGGCAGACATCGTTATTCTTTCTTTACATATCTCTTCATACCATTCGATAAATCGTGATTCAGCTTCCTTATCAGTTAACCCTACATCTCCGGCTTCTCCATGACTATTTTCATTCAACTCTCCTTCATCCGTCTGGCCGATTTGCGGAAAAGTAGAAACTTCCAAAGGCACTGCAAGTTCTCCTTCATTGGCCATTGTTTGTCTGTTTATTCTCCCGATTAGCTACGAATACATTGAAATGTTCCCCTCCATATTAACTGATACGTGACTTCTTGAATACCGTTTACATAACGGTAGATGCCCCTTGGGTAAATGTACATATCCGTGTTTTATTCTTATCCAATAATATCTCCACAACATCTGACTTTATTACAATATAATGAGACTTTACGAAAATACCGTTTGATATATCATCACGCTCCAACTTGAATCCGTTCGAAATCATTTACGGTAGTTGCTTAATGCTAACTGTTACTTCTAAGCTGAAGCCTGGTTGACGTAGGTAACTATTTTAATCAATCGTATTCCACCAAGTCCGCCTTTCATTCTAATCCCTGTTTTATATGAATCTTTACGATTGTTTTTATTGAACCTCGTACACAAAAGCCCGTTCCAAAAGTAAATATTATCTCCGGATGTGATTTTTATTTATAAAACTTGTTTCGTGTTTAAAAAAACCCAAACACACACACGGAACAATATTCCATACCATCCATTCAAACTTTCATATCAGATTCAATAATAACACCGGTCTTAAGTTATTGTACTAACTAAATGTATCCACTTTTCAAATGTGATAAAACTAAATGTCTGTTCAAATATTACCATGGTTCTATGCTTTTAGATGCTTAGAGGTTGCTATAATGGAATCAATACATAGGAGTTTACGATCTAGTAGCGGAACCAAAACCGTCCGGACTTTTGTTCAATGATAAATGGCCTGGTTTGACGAGTATGGAAACCTCACTATGTCAAGTTCAGTAGCCAAGTTACGTCCAGTAACACCAGTTTAACACAGCAGCAGCAACAACAAAGACTAAAACAACAACAAAAGAACAAAAAAAGAACAACATTTAGTTCAATCTTTATTAACAAAGAAACAAAATGTAGACACAACGTTTAAGGTAGGGGACTGCATTATTCACACGAGGAGATGCTTTGAAAATTATGCAACGCTTAAAATGTATATACATTTATCATAACTTAACTGAACAAACATCAATCATTCTACTTTAATGTAATGAATGACGTTTAATGTAAAACAAAGTTTACGGGCAGCGGTTGTACAGCAACGTCGTATGTTGCCAAATGACCTCTTTCGAAAAACAAGGTAATTAAAGTGAAAGTAGAAGGATCGATGATTGTGTAAGTGAAGTCTCGTTGAAATAGGAGAAAGTTTAGACGTTCACCCCTTTGTCACACAGTACGTATCCGTACCTTAAAAATACTAATACTATGACATTAATTAAGTCAACACAGCTGAAAGTGAGATTCTCCATTAGGTTAATTAAACTTATACATAGATTAAACATTGGTCAGTTTATTTACTTGTTACACCAATGCAACCTTTTGTTCCACGTTATGTCATTACCTATATAACTAAACGGTCAAGTATGCCAACTGTCCGATTTATTGATCAATGCTATCTCCCATGCTTTGTTGGATTTAATTTGCCAGACTCGGTAAGCACTAATGTAAGAACACTAATACAACACACCTTGATTTTCAGTCTATTGCTGTTTCCAATGAAATATACCGTATAGCATTGGGTCCGAGTATAGCAGTTTACTTGTCTTTCAATTTAATTAGTCAATGTGTATATCTTTCATTAATGGCTAGTATGTTATATATGACTAAAGGAACTTGTGGAAATGTTCTTGTGATCGTAGGCCTGAATTGCCCAACACGTTCATAGCATCTCGTCCCCTTATTGTTCCAGTGGTACTTTTGAAATTAATTGGAACAGGTGACATCGTTCTTTCGAGCTCCTTGGTTTCATATGCGTGATTATTACCAAGCTGTGATTGGCCCTGTGATTGGCCCTGTGATTGGCCCTGTGATTGGTGCTTCAAATATTCTAACACGGCGTCATATGAATCGATACTTGTATCATGCGCATTAAGAGTATCTTTGATAACTTTCTTCTGGGTAAAAGGAAAACGAACTTTCGGAATCTTTGTTTTAAAGTTGTCGAAGGTTTCTGAATCGTCAATGCCTTTTGGAGTAGTAATCTGCATTGATGTCTTTCCAATAGGTTCTGGTCCATTTGCATATCTCTCCATCGTATACTGAACATTTCGTGGAGTGTTGCTTGTATTCTTTTCAAGTTCTGGTTTCTGTGATTTTGACTTGTCATCTGTGCTGCTTTTGATAAGAAATTGCTGGTTGAATTGCCGGTCATTTGTTGTTTTCTTTTTGTTAGATGCCTGCCTCGGGCTTTTCATACATGTGCTAGAAGTGGCGAGTTTTACGTCATTGACTCTGCCTGCCATTGGAAGGCCTTCATTTTGTAGTCGTTCACTTTTAATGTCTCTTGGTCCCGAGTCCAGTTTAGTATATTTCTTATTTTGAGTTTGTGGTAGATTTGATTTTTCCAAAGAAGGTTTTTGAGCAAGTATAACAGATTTAGGCAAAATGTCACTTTCACTCTTTCGCAGCGGAGTTAGTGCTGTTATCTCATTTGTTTCTTTTTCACTATTCAGCAATAGTTGCATATTCGATTCACTACTGCAAAGCACACGTGTGTAGTCCTTTGCCGCCTTATGTTTAAGCTTCAACTTTTCAAGCCGTATGGCAAACTTATTTAGATCACGGTTCAGTTTGTCATTGATTGCATTGGCCACAGTTGCATTTCTAGAAACAGATCCCTTTCCCATTGTCAACGCATAGTCAATGTGTCCCTTTTCACGCTTAAGTTGGCGTATCTTATTCAATAATACTTGTGTCTCCTTTTCAACGGTATCCAATTCTAAGTCATAAGTATCTATGGCTTCTAGTCTATTATCGTCTATTGCAATTCTCTTTTCTTTAACTATTTTGGCGCCCGCAAAGGGTCCTTGTGTAGGAATGGCATCTTCCTCTTGGCGTTTTTTCTTAGCCTTTTCTAAAGCCTCTTTCCAGTTCTTCTCATTTGCAAAATCAATTGGTGCACCGTACACCTTTTCTAGTCCTTTGATCCTATCTCTTAGTTCTTCGTTCTCTTCTTTTAGCATGTCTATAACACTTTTCTGGTCCTTTCTATCTTTATTCAGCTTCTTTAGTTTCACCGCATCTGGGCCATGTTCGATTATACTTCTCAGAACCTTATTCTCATGGAGAGTGTCGTCAAATGTCCTTGTGATTTCTTCTGTTTGTTTTTCGAGTTCTTTGATTCTATGTTTATATTTAAACTCTGCATTTAGCAATGAGTCTCTGTGTTCTTTTAAAGAGTCATATGGTAGCTGCTCTTGTCTACGTCTATCCTTCCATTTAGAGGGTTTTCTGTCTTGACTGTGTCGATGATCAATGATGAGTGGGGTTGGTTCGCCTTGCTTTGTCTGAAAGTCTACAAGCTCTTGGCGAGGAATAACTGTATACATGGTTACGACTAGATATAGTTGGGGTTTAGACTTGTTGAAGTTTTGTCATCAGCATTTTTCTAGTTCTGAAACGAAATCATTTTTTATCATTTTGTAGTAATTGCAAGATGGTTACTAAAACATCAAAATGAAAATCTATGGTAAACATAAATATAGTGGATATATAAGCGCTTATATTAGAAATGAGCAAACAGACACACGACAATTCATTTCAATTAAAGTAACTTCGAACACTATGAAGTTTTTTTCTACAGAGAAACGGAATCAATAAAACAATTAGCTTACCTGTACAGTGTTGTGAGTTATATCCTAATGCATGTTTAACGTAGCCTTTCAAAGTATTCAACCTAGTATGTTACTTTTAAATCCCTTTGAGCAGTCTGTAGTTATACAATTAGCGCCCGTCCGTATAACAATACAAACGTGTTAGATTTCCGTTAAAACAAAAGAGGCGACAGTGTTTTGTGTTCAAGTATCCGCGAGTTACAAATGTATGTAAACTGTCCGCGCTTACAATATTTATACATTTAAAAGGCCAGTCTTAATAGATCCAAATAATCGTAACCATCACATCACCACCAAGAAGAAGAAGAAAAAGAAGAAGAAGAAGAACAATAACAACAACAAACAACAACAACAACAACAACAACAACAACAGTTATCGTAGATTCAGAATTTAATATAAGTGACCCATAACGTTTAGCTTCAATATACATAACATGTATGGCAGTATATTCTGTTCTGACTACAGTGGCATGCAAATGTTCCAAGGTCATAGTTACTAGTGGGACTCCCAACGGCATAGTTACTAGTAGGACTCCCAAGGTCATAGTTACTAGTGGGACTCCCAACGTCATAGTTACTAGTAGGACTCCCAAGGTCATAGTTACTAGTGGGACTCCCAACGTCATAGTTACTAGT
>ENA-OREC01000069-OREC01000069.1-marine-metagenome-genome-assembly--contig:-NODE-69-length-24333-cov-14.121166_pt1 | contig 24333 bp, 6 predicted proteins | sample MGYA00248626_ERZ508543 | MGnify/ENA primary metagenome ERZ508543 (study PRJEB26211, sample SAMN05518279) | marine metagenome | isolation source: Puget Sound, Washington, USA | host: Bankia setacea | place...
ATATATCGACATTCTGAACAGACTTACACTTACATATATATCGACATTCTGAACAGACTTACACTTACATATATATCAACATTTATTTCTATATTTTGATGAAGATCCTAACATCTGTAGATTTCACTCAATTTTTTCTGGAAACATTGAGACATGAAAAGTTAGAGGTTACTCAAAGCAATACAAGAAAGAAAATGAGGAGAAAGCAGATATAAGGGGACAATTAATTCCCTCTTTCTCTCTCTCATATTTCCTCTCTTATTTCTAAATATTATTTCTTAGGCTGAATCAGTAGTAAGTCATTATAGTAAATTCTAAATATGGTCATTTTTTCCAAGACAAAATATTCCAGAAAATATCATTATTTAAAACTATCACAATAAAGACCAGGTACAATAAACAGTTGCCTGACAGAAGAATAAAAGAAAAGACAACTTTACAGCCACCAGCCACCCCAAGGCATTGGTAAAGCAACTTTTTGGATCCGGTTTAAAATAGAATTTTTTGGGAACGTTTTAAGGAGTGTTTGTAACTATTGGCAACCCACAAAAAGCAGGCTGCAAACCTCAAGACAAACATGGTTTTATACAGCTGGATGTATTGCTACATCCGTTTCCATTATAAGGTTTTGCCAATCTCCACAGAATTTCCCATCTAGTTAACATTAAGTCAACATAAACTTGAAAACCAACACAGAAAAACATTAAGACTTTTTTCACCAAACACATCTGATATACATCAATTACGCAACTTTACACTAAATGAGTTTTTAAACCAAATATTATCAAACAAATGCATTTCTAAATCACAAGCTCCTTTTGAACAGAATTTTAATGTGAAATAAATGGTAGTATTAAATGATGCAATTTTCGGTATAATGAAAACGGTAATGTCTATTTGAGAACATAGTTTTGTAACAGTTGACAATGGTCGCGAAATGTTTCAAGTTAAACTAGACATGACGCAGGACAATGGGGGCATTATCTACATTATCGTTGACTCCCTCAGATCTATTGCAATGTAATGACCCGATACGGAAAAGTGCAAACTTCAAAACACTACAAACCCTGTCGCTACTCTTTACAAGACATTCTTACAAGACATTGCAAAGTTCACTAATGTTAAGTCCCGTGTAATTATCACCTGAGTTTGCTGTCTGTAGTGGAAACACTAGCATTAACAAAGTCACTACAAAGAGAAAACGTGTCACAGCGATGTATTGGGAATATTTTTAAGACAATAGGCAGATACGATCAAAGTTTTGGTGCACAAATCAATTCCGTCACCGAGAAACTGCAATCAAATGTTGTAACTTTTGAAACAAAGTGGCAAGAAATACGTGGAAACAGATAAGACATATATTTGCGCATTCATTCAATTAATTTTCTGGGAAAAAATCAATTGTTTACCAAGACAATGGGAGTATACTACATGTATTATTTAACAACAACAAAGATTTTTTTTGACTTAAAGACTTTTTGCTTTTGTGGCGAAAAAAATCCATTAAAGGTTATCATACTGTAATGACCACTTCACAACAATATTGTAACATAACACCTTTTCTAACTTGTCCAAAAAAATAATTAATCAATAGAAATGTGCTTGTCGCAAAAAAGGGAACATTTTGAAGCTTGAATATACAACAGTTGAGTTAAGAATTCAGCAGAGTAATTCATACGTTCTAACACAAAATCTATTAACATGACACTAAGGCATCCTTTCTGTACACACTAAACACAAAACTTTTGCTAACTTCTAGAATGGACAAATGATCTAGCTTTAATTCAAACTGTCTACTAAAGCATAATAGTTTGAAATCCTTAATAATTATTATTCTTTGCCAAAACCTTTAACCAAACACAGTTATCCTCCATTTTGCTCAATTTTGGCAGATTAACATCCAACTGAGTAAAGTTCATTGTACATGTAATTAAATTTGCATCATCATATCTTAGCTAAGTCAATTATTATATACAAAACAACCACTGTTCGATATCGTTATCAACTTGCGTTTTTTCCCCCTTCACACTCTGACCTGCTATGTTAAGCCACGTTATGCAAGGCACTTGTTGATGAACGTCTGATTATGTATGCAAGAATGTTGGGCCCCTATAGGGATTCAAATATGAAAATATCTCAACTGCTGGGTTTGAAAATTGAGTTTTGGGACATCAATGAAGTATAATATATTCCGTACCCCACGTTTGTTCTAAAACTACATTACAAATACATTTTTTTCATGCCTGACTTTGACTTTCTATTTATCATTGAGTTTTTACATGGTTCAGTTAATCGTTGATCAAGTAGCTGTCAAGAATATTTTTTTTCCCTTTTGGATAAGTTATACATGTATGTAATCTTGTCTTTTGATTCTTTTGGCATGTTAACAGCCTTATGTTTAAATATATAAGACATGTTGTAAAAGGCATGATTTTCCATACCAAAATTGATTTTAAAATTAAAAGCAAAATAAATTGCATCAAACATGTACACAATAAAATCATTGCACAAAACAAACATCCAATGCAGTTATACTTGTAAACAATGGCAATTAGAATAAAGAGCAAGAATGATTCCAGTATGTAAAATTCTGTTTTATTCATAATAATAAAGCTCAATAATTTATCTATTATGTAGAAGTCACTGTATAAACAACTTTCAACATTTTTTTGTCACAAGTTGGGGAAGTTTTAATAATTTGTGGAAATAGTTAACTACAAAATCAAGAAATTCAGAAGATTTTTGGTTTGCAAGCCTGTTCGTATTTTTTTAATTTTAATGAACTTTTGCAAGGGTAGGAAACCTGTAAACTGATACAGCTATATTTGTATAATATATAGGGACAAACTACAGAAACAAATATTCAAAAATAGTTTTGAAAGTTGACAGTATGCTGGAAGTTTGTTGCAGCTGCTAGAACCAACACCTGTTGTACATAGCACCCAGGAAGGTGTGCGCTAATTATTCTGTGGATTTGAGACATGGACTGCCTTATTAAGTCATCATCTAATATAATTGTATTATCATTTATTATAAGCTTTAATGACCTTTTGAATGCACCGGCACCCACCACTGGACACACTTTCCTTGGGTTTCTCACATGTTGCAACTTGGGTTATATTAGATCAAGTATTAAGATAATTGTAATTGGTATATTGGTATATTAAATTGAAAGCCAGGTTAGCTATGTGATAAAAGGAGTTCACACATTTATGAACATTACTTTGAAAAAAAATGATACTTGTTATTCTTAATAATTTAAGCTAAATAGCAGTGGTTCTAAAGTTTCAAAGATGGTTCATTTGTATTACATGCATTTCAGTATGTCATATGTCTAAGAAAATGTTCAAAGATGGTAAGTGGTTAGTTAAAAAAAAGCAAACAAAGCAAACTTCTGTGTTAAATGTATCATGGTATACTTGTTTGTAAGTTTGATTCAACTCAAAAGCATATAAATGACTGAAGACTGAAAATTGATGAAAGGTTATGTACATTTGTTACTGAGTGTATCCATCGATATTTCATCCAATATTTCATACTCTTTCTATAAGATATCTATTGCAAAGAGACAGCGAGACAAACCAACTTATACCATGTAACTTCATGAATATATCACAACACCATTTCATGTTGTACAACTTATACAATCTATGTTCGTATTCAGAGGGGAAAAAACAACATTCTACAATACAAGGGAAGCAACTGTGTCAATACTTGGCTAGTTTGTTTTATCTTCAAAACAGTAAACTTGCCAAAATATTAGATTTTTGCTTTTTTGACAAATGGAGTGCAATATCACTTTAAATATCATTTACCGAAAAACCTACAGAAAAACTAAAGCATAATTAAGTACTTGAAATATTCATTTAACATGCAAGATAAGTTTCATATCTACCTCAAAACATATTAGGAAAATACATATCAACTGGAAAACACATTTTTGAACTATTAACCATTTCCTTCCTAGACCTTGGCACATTAAGTCTAACTGCCTGTATGGGTAGGTTTTATACAGTGAAGTCCATTTTCTAGCAATACATTAAGGTCTGATAACCCATCTACAGTAATCACATTCCCCGTTTAAACGCTTTTACAAGGGGTAGATAACTGATATAGGTAAAAAACACATTTACTGTCCCATGTACCGGGGGCGCTGGTGGTCACAGGACCTGAAAGACGTGCACCAGGAGGCAAGAAAAGTCGTCAAAAGTCGATGATTTGATATTTTTTCTCGCAATCAACCCAAAAAACACGTTTTCATATTTTTGCCTTGTCTACCAGCCAGGTTTCAACCTATAACCAATTCTCATATATTTTCATCTTCTAGAAGCAATAAAGAGGAACATTAAGATGGTATCTCTATGTATTCACTCATTAAAAAACCTATAAGTAGTTGTACACATATAACATCCCTGCTGAATCACGCTTTCTTCTGTACCAAGTGATTCTGTACTACAATAATACCACAAACCCATTGCCCAAAACTAACCAAATAGTTCTGTGTAATCTCATTTAGCCAGCATACCTGCCCAAACAACAAGCAAACTATTCGGATACTAAGCTGTTTTAAATTGATTTACAGTGGCTTGATCAAAGGTAAATGGGCGAAAAATTAATGTAAAACTTTGTCAAAAATCAAAAAGTCCTGTTCACGTTAAAATCTGATTTTTTTGACAAAAAAAAAGAGCCTATTGTTGATAATTGTTCCATTACACTGCTGAAATAAATAGATCCAAATTCTTATACAAGCTCTTATAGAAAAGGAAAATGAAATATTTAATATGATGGAAACATTAATGAGAAAGTTTATAATTTCTATAGTGCATACTGTTGAGAAAATACATTAGATTGCTGACAAATGGTAGAGAATTCCATCACATTTAACAACACATCTACCATTATTAACAGATGGTGCTTTTGTTTGTTTAATGTATTTCTAGATGCAAGGTGCACATTTAAAAGTACCAGTAAGTATTGCAGTATAGGTTTGCCATAAAAGAGAAATTTCTTTGTTGAAAACTCTTGTTACACCCTTCTTTTTTCATGTTTAATAGTTACAGCAAATTTCCATTATAAAGATAGGGCCAATGAGGCCCTTACATTGCAAAAATGTGTACTTATACAGTTTACAAATGCAGTGACAGCTAAACTTAATAATGCATTGATATGTACAAATCTTTTTGTTTAAGATGCATAGTGAATAAGTTTATCAAAATGAGATGCCATTTCATTTAAGTTTCTTTGGACTGATCCCTCACAAAAGTTAAATAACTGAGAACTGATGGAACAATATATCATAATTAGGTACAAAAAGCAAATCTGGGATTACTGATGGAATATACCACCACTTTGGAGATACTTTCCAATTGACTTATCTAAAATACAAAGTACAAACCTCTTATCTCTTATACATTGTAGTATATACAACGGTGTCAGGGAACAAATAAAACAGGTTGGTCAACCATCTTTCTTCAGCCACCAAACTCAGTGCTAAAGTGCATATGTGCTGCTCAAGTTATTTCTAAAGAAAGATTAAGCTAAATGGCATTGAAAACAACAGAGAAATAGATACTCACGATGTTGGGACTACAATTAAGCCCTTCAGACTGTTGCAAGTACCAGCACCAAGATCTTAACAGTAGGATATAACTGTACTGGAATGGAATCTGTAAAGCGGCTACTTCACCAAGGATTGTTTATTCCAGTCGGCCTGATCTGGACCAGATTGTCCCCGATGAATCAATTATTTTTATCGGCCCGATTGTCGTCCTCAATCGCCTCCAATCGTCCCCTTTTTTGACCTGGTGAAAAACGGAAGTTGATCAAAAACCGTCGGCCCCTGGTCATCCAAGGTTCTGGTGAGGGTCGAATGTTTACACTCCATCGACACTACGCACGACCCTCGGTAGAGAGCGGCAGGGGCTATACCAAGGCTCCAAAGGGCAGGCGAGACAAGGGGACCTTCAGGGGACCCTCGGATGACCAAGACGACCACGGGCCGACGGTTTTTGATCGGCTACTGTTTTTCAACATGATTAAAAACAATAGCCAATCACTTTCGGTACCCAACACTCGGGGGACTGAGGCGATCGCGCCAGATCTTTCCCCGAACGTATAGGGCAGTGCTCAACAGTGCACACAGGTTCCCGACTATTTTCGCAAAAATGCGGCCGATCGACCATTAAAAGGATCGTGTACTATCAGGACCAAAACAATCCTTGGTGAAATGGCCGCTTAAGGAAAAAGATGGTAATTTATGATTACTAATCACAAACTGATCAGTTAAAACAGTCGATTCCCTGACCAAGTTATTGATATAGAAATAACAAGTTACTGACACACAAAAGCTAACATTTTCTTGATTTTTAAATGGATAGATACCATTGGCATGGGAGTATACCTGTTTATAGAAGTACCCTTAAATCGGATGTAACTATATATGAAATTAGTTGGCAGTTAGGATAGTCATTCATTCACTCTTAAAGATGCAAAAACAACTGGTACTGTGTAATCTGATTTACAATTCAAGGCAAGGTCATAAGCAAAATATATATATAAAACATATTTTTGTCACGAAAAAGCCGTCGCTAACTACTTGTGTCAAAACAGCAGACTCCGTTAATTGCACTACCTTAATTGCCATTTAAGATGAGCACATATTTTAAAGTAAAAATTTGTCATACACTACCTGTTACAGAACCACTACGTCAAAACAGCAATGGTGTGTAAAGACTAAATGGGTAATTTCACTCGGAGAATTCAATACAGGACATTTGATATTACGAAATAAATAACTAGTAAACGAGGTTTCAAATGTGTTTACAACTGTCATAAATTTGATCAAACCCAGTGTTGTTCAAGTTATGTTATATATTTTTTGTAAAAGTGTGTGTACAACCTATAATTATCTCAACTTCAGGCTGTAGCGCGTTTTCGACAAAATCGGTAGCAAAACATGGCTTATATGAATCACAGCCCTCGTAAATAAGGATGAACTGTCAATGTTTCACTTTCTATGCTATTCATCTTCTTCTTCTGTATAAGGTATGACAACACGTATGTAACTTTGGTTTATGGGTCTGGAAAGTCCCTCAAAAATGTATGTGTGTATTGTATTGTATTACATGTCAACTATATATGGAAATGGTATTGAAAATAAACTTTGCAAAAAAGCCGATCAAAAGGTGGTTAAAAAGGCCTATTGGAAACTGTACATGTTTTGAAACATTAAAACATGTCCAAATGTGATAAATGCACTATTGTATATTATCTCAAACCCCTAAGAAATCACATAAATTACTGACCTAAGGGTTCTAGGTTTACTGGGTTTTCAGTTCAACATCACATAGATACTTTCATGTACCGCTGGCCTTTGATTGAAATCAAGATTACATTTTTGTATTGGTTAGCTTTAAACTGCATTTCTATATTCCTTCATAAACATGCTAATATGAGGCTACTCTTGAATCCACTGCTTCAGTTAACATTGTGTTCATATTATACTAGTTATACTAGTCCAAGACAGATTGTAGTACCCAAAAGCTTCGGACCAGTGCCATGGTCTACACTGTAAGGGAGGGTGAACTTATCCAGAGTTGGACAGAATACTGAAGTAACTGTGTATAAGATAGATAGGCAGTTTTATGTTCAACTCTCAAAATGGAAAACAGCAACTCTCAAAATGGAAAACAGCAGAAGATGAATTACAGACAATACATATATGCCAACCATCTTGTAAGTATCATTTAACAAGCTGATAAATTATAATGGCATAAGCTAAAACATGATATCATAAAGTGTCAATCATTAATTGTTGCATTCCTTCTTCCTATGCCATAATTAATCAACGACAATATGTGCAGCTCATATAATACAGGTTCAGTGGTGTCTAACTAACTGTAAATGAGATGTATGTCTTGTGAAGTTAATTTCCACTATAGGCCACTCAGACCGGTCAGCTATCTAAAGGGCAAGTGTCACCTGTGCAGTGGTTAGCTCGTCTGACTTGTAATCTGTGGATGAGTTCAAACCCCATCAAAGGCTCAGGTTGTTATCTTACGTAAGAAATGTTTCCCTCATTGTGCAGCAGAATTCAAAACTCCAGATAAGAAATGGTCAAATTAGTTTTGCACTACCAGATTTTTATTAGCAAAAAAATTGTCAATAAGTTTTTTCTCTTAAACACCAGCCACAATAGGTTGTTTGTCCATGACTTGATTATGTAACTATTAAACTACTGTGAACTTACTTCTCAAACAACACACTACCAACAAGAAACAAAACAAAGCAGTATCAAGATTACATGGGTTTCAGAAGTGTATTCATTGTCTCTAGCAATAGTGTTCTCTTTCGTTCAAATGTAGCTTAAACAGGTATGCAGACAATTATCCTTAATCTGAATCACTATGACTGGTTTGTATCCAAAATAGGATACATAGATTTCGTTCCATTATCCGGAAAACTGTCTCTCGAACTTGAATTTAAAGACATTAAACAAACACAGTATGTTGATAAAACAAGTTTAACTCTTAATCCTTTTAAAATTCGATTAAAATAATTGTTTTTTATTGCTAAAAACGGCTAGGTAAAGACGATTTGTCATCTTTTTTCGCGATGTCGCCATCATTACATAATCGCTGTTTTGAGAACGTTTTATTCATCGAGCTGAAATGTGGTACTAAGTTAAATGTTTGTGATTAAACAAAAGGAATTGTTCGCTTTGAATTCTAAAGAATCATATTTTGAAGGTATGATAATATAATCATCACAATGTCTCTGAGGTAATCGGATTAAGCCAGACATACGCCTACAGGCTTTATAAACTTTGTTAACAAAATGGAAGCACGATACAAAACTTTTTTTTATATATAGGTTATCATTTTCACTCCCTTTATGAATGACTTAATAAAACTTGATTAACTTTAGCCTGGGTAACTACGGCAATTTTCTCACGTGGCGAGAAGAAACTTTTTTGTGCCCTAAACTTCAGTGATAGAAGATGTTTTGAAGGGTAGATATAGCTGTCTGAAATAATATTGGTGATGGGAAAATTCTTCGTTGTTATGCTTTGTTACCGTCCTATCCAAAGATTGAGTGACGATAGCAGTATTAATCTAAATCTTGCCGATCACATGCGTTTTTTGCGGGGTAAAATGACGCTTGCCGTTTGCAAAAATAGGAAGAATCGAGCATGTTTTACGTGGCGCGAACAATGATTGACACCGGGTCATCTTCAGTTCTTGCCAAGATATTCATTTTTGATGGAGTTGCAGAGTCGGTTTTACTCCGAACACGGCCACGTTTTGTTGACGTTGTTTTCAGACAAATAAACCGCTCCCAAAACACTTGTTGTTTGTCGCCGTTTACTTGCGGATATTAAACGCGTGTAAAATAATTGTCGTGAAAATAGCAATTTGACTTTATATTCGTACCCTAACCATTTCGATGCAAATCGTTTTGGTGCACAATCTTTATACGATATAAATCAAATTCTAATTCGTTTTTTACGATCTAAATTGATTTCTAATTCTTTTTCAATGAAAACCAATCCGTTTTTATGAGCAAACGACCCTTATCTGGAGCTCTGTACTAGTATTCAACACAGTTTACATGGCAGCAAAGTCCGAAATTCCATCCAACACATTAAACAAAAATACACAATTCATTTTATCGTAGGGGGAGACACATTTTTATTACCATATTAAAATCGAAATTACCCAATTGTTTCAAAAACAGGTGGTAATTTCCCAATTGACCAAAACTTTTATCTTTAGCTCTGCATAAAGTACAGATAAACCACTCTACAACCATAGTTAAATTTGATTATTGTATGTCATGTTTATATTTTTTCAGGTGCAGCTGCAAGTTTACCACAAATGACAAAAACCTCTTTATGGTCCATACAACAACATGTGGTAAAAGTAAGAGGCAAGATAATCCCAATGCACAGGTTCCCTTGACATTCACCTATGAAAATGAAGTCTTCAAGTGTCAAAGATGTGATTTAACATGGGCTGATAGGGCACAGTTTGTTGAACATATTGTTTGCCATACAACAGATTCCCCTTACATTTGTATAACTTGTAAGCAGAACTTTGTGAGCAGGGACGTCATTGAGAAGCATAGTAAGATGAAACATTCAGCTGGCGATGCAAAGTGCGGGCTGATGGGAATTAAAAAAGGACGCAAGATCATAGAGTCATTACTTGAAAAGAAAGAATGCAACGTTATGGGAAAGCTGCATATTCCAGAAACTCCAAGATTTGAAAGTGCAAGTACAAGTAAAAGCAAGTTGTGTACTGATAGTATGTCAACAGACAGCATCACATTTACAACACCAACTTCAGTGCAACAGTCGGAGGAATCATTACCTATCATAGCATCTGTGCATTCACTTCGCCCAACTGTAAATTCTGATTTAACAAAAACTCATACAATTGACAAAAATGTTGAAAAAATTGAAACAAGTTCAAACGTGTCAGGCCGTTTATATAGCCAATTAGAAGAAAGTGTTGTTGACGAGAGCACCAATATACCTACTAAAGAGCAAGAGAAGCATGTTTTTATCAATTCTTTATATGGAGAGTTTAACAGTGATTGTGAGGTTGTGCCAACCCATATATCTTCAAAGATTCAGAAAATAGTAAATGTTGCTACTACTAAGCCAGCGCCATCCTATTCAGATAAAGACATGTCATATCATGTCAAACATATCACCCAGTATGTTCCACAAGGTCAAAACTTAAATTTAACATCAAGCTCCTTCGGGCAGAACAAACCTATTCCTGTGATGCTTATTCCCGTACAAGCACCAGTTGATTCAAAAGTCAGTATTCAGCCATTGAGGATGGTTAATGCTCCCATGATTTCACCTAACATACCATCAACACCTGCATTGCCTTCTGCTACGGGAATAATCAACGCACCTGGGATGGCTACTGTTACCTCGGTAGCAATGATCTCTATCTTAACGGCTCCTTCCATTTCTAGAGTAGCTAGTTCTTCTAATTGTTCAACTATGCGTTGGATAGGTCCATCCTCAACTATAGGGATGTCCATTCCTACTGTACCCAGCATCTCCACTGCTTCTGTACCCAGCATCTTCCGTGTGAGTGGGAGTGAAACAATTGGAATGTCAGGAATGTCTGCATTGACAGGGATTTCTCCTATCAGCACTCTCCTAAATGCACCTCTGGTTGCTACTGTTAATGTACCTGGAACCTCAAATACTCCTGGATCTTCTGCCAATACTTTTCTCTCTAAGTCCACCCGTATAACGGCTGTGAGTCCTAAACAAGACCCACTCACTGTCACTGTCAACCCAAGGACCATTGTTGGACAACAGATCAAACAGAAGAAATGTCAAGTGTTTCTCTATAAACCAGATTACGGTTTTGTATGTGAAGTTTGCAAGAAATTTACTAAGGATGAAAGTATATTTCAAAAACACATATGGGACCACATTCACGGTAATCCTACTGCCTGCAATGTGTGTACAGTTGAAATGATTGCAAAGAAACAGGTGGATGCATGTCTGCTGATACGTAATGTTTTTAAGAATGTTAAAAAAGGTATGGACGAACAAAAGAACTCTGTTCCCGTTAGACATGTACTTGATGGAGATAAAGAAATAATAGAGATTACTGATGATGATGTACATACTGACAAGCCTATTCCAGAAGTAATTGTAATAGACGGAGAGTGTTTGACTGGAGGAACAGAACAGGATTATAATGCAGCAACCACGGAATCAAATGACTTTGAGATACCTATGGAAGACAATGAAAGTTTGACAAAAGCAAGACTGTCACCTGAGGAAGAGAAAGGTGCAGGCTCTAGAGTTGAAAGTATGACAGAACATCATTTACCAGATAGTATTCTAAACAAGTCACTAAATCAGACTGAGGAAGAGACAGAATCATTTGTTACAAAAGTGTTAGAATCAACTTTGAAAGACTTTGATCCAAATATTGAAAAAAAAGACAAGAATAACAAAGAACAGTGTGTAACCTCCAAAAAACAGAAGTTTATTCCTCCAACATCCAAGAAGACTGATGGCAGTAACATGGCAGAAAACATTAAAGAATTTGATGCTAATGTGGTTCTTGCACATAGCCCAGATGCCTTTTATATGTGTGGGTTTGACAAATGTGGATTTGTCTGTCTGTCATCCCAGGAATACAGAAATCATATGACAATAGATAAACATAAGGATGAATACTGTTACATATGTGCACACTGTGGTCAGAAGGACTATGCTGAAGATAACCATGTCAGACATATGCATGCACACTCTAACATAAAAAGTTTTGTCTTATGTAAGTGCCCAGTGAGATTATGCAAATATAAGACAAACCAGATGAACTTATTTGAGGCACATCTAAAAGCTCACAGCACTGAAGAACTAACTATCAAATGTACGTACTGTCATACAACCTTCTCAAGCACAAGCAGTCTTACTGAACATTTGAAAAAGAACCTTTTAAAGTTTGTCTCATGTCCTTATTGTACCTTCAAAGTAGGGAACAAAGCTATTGTGAAAGAGCATATTAAGCTTAACCATCCAGACAGAATAAGAATGATCTCTGTTTCCAGTCAAATTGTGTGCTATGAAAGAGAAATAAATTTCTACGTTGTACCCGAAGCAAAGAAAGGAAATGAAACAGAACAAACTGTCTGTGCATCAAATGCAAATGTCAAACAAGGCACGACTGATTTGGATATTCCAGCATTGCTAAAAGAAGTCCAAAATAAGACAAATAAGAAAGAACATGAAGATGTTGGGGAACATAGTGATAGAGAAGAGCTTCCAGATTTAGACATAGGTGTGGAAGATCAGAGCATAACTGGAAGGCCTGAAGGTATAGTTGACTCTTTAGAGAAGGCGAAAGGACAAAACAATGATCACAATACAATGGTTGTTTATGATGCTGTTGGACCAAAGTCTCTGCAATGTGATGTCTGTTCTTTTGTCAGTTACAACCAATCTCTTCACCTGCAGCATCTCTCTTGTCACGATAGCTCACCTGAACGAGAAAAACAATACATGTGTATGGTCTGCCCGAAAGGTCACGATGGATTGTCTTCCCTAAAATCACATTTGATGAATCATCCTGGAACGCATGAGATCAATTTGTATAGATGCACCATTTGTGTTTACTGTACCAATATTAAGACTCACATTGTCGATCATTGTAGGGACAATCATACAGAAAAATGCATGTATACGTTAAAGAAGGAGACAGTTTATAGTACTGTACTATCGTGTAACCACTGTGGCTTCAAGTCGCGAGTACCAGAATCTATAGCTCAACATGAATACCATGTACATAAGATTAAGCCAGTGGTTTCTGTGGAACCAATGCGGAAGAAATTGTCAACTGAAAAGGCCGAGGTGATGGACGAAGGACAAGCAACACAGCATGTAGACAGCAGTGCTTCAAGAGACCCAATAAGAACACCTGAAAAAATGGGTGGGAAAAAATTCAAGTATTATTGTGAATATTGTAAGAAGTTCTTTAAGCACAAAGCTCTACTAAAAGAACACATGCAAAAGGACCACTGTGACATTCAGAACAAGCAGTTTGTTTTCTTTAAGTGCAAATATTGCTCCTATACATCTACAATGAAGGACTTGATACTTGGTCATATTGGCAAACGTCACCCTGGGAAAGGTATCAGAATACTTAGAAAGATAGAGAATATTGGTCAAAATGAAGACGAGGTCAGTAATATAGCCTCTGATTCTTCTGAAACACAGTCAAAGAAGAGTGATGATGTACAACCAGAGAGCAACGATGACAGGGAACCTATAGAGATTCCTGATGGAAACATATTTCAGGCACCATTTAACTGTCCAAAATGTACTTTCTCATCAAATCTCAGACTGGATACAATGCGCCATATAAAAACACACCCTGAATTGAAACCTGTGAGGCCTTCTATGATCAAAAGCACTGCAAGGAAGTCAACCTCTTCAAAGAATCTCCAAGGCAAAGAAGCACTAATCTGGAAAAGGAAAAGCTCTTTAATCCAAGAATCAACCACAAAATTACAAAACCCATTTGTGGGATTGAAAGAATCTACTGGTGAAGAGAGTCCACCCAAAGATTTCTACATTCTTGGAGAGCAGCCGTTGCATTCTATATTCTCAGCCTGTTATATTCAACTAGAATATGACTTAAAATATCAATGCAGAATATGTCAGCAGAAGATTGCAAAAAAGTTTGTTCTTCATAGACACATTCTTGATCATTTGAAAATAGTCTTCTTTAAGTGTAAATACTGTACAGAGGGTGCTATAGAAAGAACATTGCTGATTGGACACATTCAGAAAGAACACAGTTTTAAACCATTGCAATTTGTTACAGTTAGTAAAGAAGAACTAGATGCTCAGTTCAAGGAAAGAATTTTCTCCCTGAATTTCAATGATACACTTAAGCTGGAGGAATCTAGAAAAGATGTTGTGAAGCCTATATCTCTGGGATTGAAAGTAAAGCCAGTTCATGAGTACAACGAAATAGATCCTAACCATGAAAGTGAAACACCAAATCCACCTACTGAGACGAAGCCAGAAAGTAAAAAAAATAAGTTGAAATGTCCAAAATGCAGATACATTGCACCAAATAGGCTCGTTTTAGCCACTCATATTACTGGACATAGCAACCCTAAGAAGAATTTCCTATGTTCAGTGTGTGACTATAGAGGAGAAAGGTTTAATGTGATTAAACATATTAGCAATGCTTATCATCAAACACCAGCAAAAACTGTAGAAATCGAAACTTCTGCACCAGAAACCAAGTCTCAACCAGGCTCACCTTTAGATGACCAAGTAGCTTCACCAGAAAGTGATGACAACATCAACGATAAAAGTGACACCAATGATACGTCTCAAAAAACATTTGAAATGAAAAATGTGTATAAATGCAAGTTTTGTGGAATCAAGAAGAATAGTGTAAGTGCAATGTATGGCCATTTTCATAAAACATGTGGTAACCCCTACCTTCAATGTTCATTGTGTAAATTTCAGTCCTTCTCAAAGTCGGATATTTCTAAACACGGTCGTATCCGCCATTCGGGAAAGACAGTGTCTATAAAAAACCTTCCTGCTATGGCGAAAATAAAAGTGATAAAGGTAAGGGGGCCCCAACAAAATACACCAGCTACAAAACCCCTAATGACGGTGGCTTCAACACCAGAAGAGAACATATCAGAGGATGAAATAAAGGAAGAGGTGACTGATCCTACCTCATCTGAATTAAGGTGCCAGCTTTGTAAGAAGTTCTTATGTGAAACACCAATGAAGTTGCAGTATCATATTAACACTGTTCACCAAGGATGTATGCTGTATTGTCAGAAGTGTACATACAAAACACCATTGGTTAAACACATGATGAATCATTGCAAAAATGTGCATTTGCAAATTAAAGCTTTGTATGGCATTAAAAGTGCTATTGACATATCTCCAAAGAAAGAAACAAAGCAAGAGTCAGTATCAGAACATGATTACAAACCTTTATGGCAATGTGTAAAATGTGGATTAGAATTAAGTGCTCGTGGAACTCTCATAAATCACTTGTATGTACACTTTGAATATAGAAGATTTGCATGTGCATATTGCAAACGAAGGTCACTCAAAAAGTGTAACTTAAAAGATCATATCAAGGCCATGCATCCGAATCGTGAAATTAAATACAAGCGAATAGAAAATAAAGCTATTGAGGGCAAAGTTATGAATCTTTTGGAAAAAGCAGCAAAAAAAATCGAAACCCAGAAAAAAGCAATGCAACCTGAGAGACCGGCATACTTACAGAAGTTTGAACTATGTGAAAATGGAATTCGGAAACACAAAGACAATTTCTATTGTGATTTTTGTGGTAAACAGTACTGTCTGGTACATAATGTAAGAAAGCACATTTCTTCTGCCCATATGGCACACACAAAGAAGCGAAGTCTGGATGAGAAGTCCGTCACAGAAGGTCCAGTACTGAAAGTGGCAAAAAAAGAGATATTGACTCCAACAAAACCTAGTTCACAGAAACACGTGTATGAGAGTGAAGTCAATAGATCAGATACGCCAATGCGGTACAAAGTCAGGATTGTTGAAGGTAGTAAGAAAATATATTGTTGCGTGCATTGCAACTATACATCAGACAAAAACAAATATCTGAATAGACACTTTGTGAGAAGTCATAATCCAGAAAGGACGAAAAAACATACTTCAGACATGCAAAAATACAACTACAAATGTGGCTACTGCAGCTTTAAATCCAGGAACCAGTAAGTATGTTACTTTACTGCTAACTGTTGTGCTCCAGGAAGAATTGTATACTTTTAAATAATTTCAAATAGTTTGGCACAAATTTCAGTAGACTTTGTTGGGTGGCTTATTATAAAATTTAAAAGGAAAATGATATGTTACAAGTAATGCAAGTGTGTATGTTATTTTGGAATCTGCCCTAGAAAAAGGATTTTTGATAAAAAGTCCCGAACATTTATTCACACTGGAAAAATGATTCAACATGCAGTGCAATAAACTCTTGACAATCGAAAACTATCTTAAACAAGGTGTGGGGTAAAGTATCAAATGTTTTTTCATCATAATTAGCCATGTTCTTAGATAGCCTCTCCATACATATTAGAATTACCAGTTAACAAGTTTGAAATGCAGCTTTCATGAAATAGAAGCTTAGTTATTTAGGACAAACTGCCAAGGGCTCATACTCGTACATAATCTTGAGAGTGTTTCTTTTGGGTTCAAGCTAATTATAAGTTTGAGCGCATAAATATCGTATGGAGTTAAGACAGGGTGGTAAGTAATTTAACTCTTAAAACCAAATAGTTGAACTAAGAATAATTCTATGAAGGAAAGTATGTTTTATGATCTATGTTAAAATATTAAGATAAATCTACAATTTTCATCTAAGATTTTTTTATGAATATGGGCCCAGGATAAAAAGAGTTTCTGTACAAAATGATGACAAAATTCGTGTTTAGTATTAGTCTATAAAATTACAATAAAAACCCCAAAAGATGGCCATTCAAACTTAATAAACTGTTAATTGTATGAGATTGTTGTAAAGGTTCTAACAGTTTGTATAACTACAATCAACAAACTTTGGGGTGTGAACAGTTTACAGGACAAGCTATTTAATGCACTTGATATTTAATGCACTTGTCAAGTTGTGACAAATATCACTCTGGACAACCAACTCTTCAAATTTGTATAAAGGCAAATGTTAACATTTATCAAAAGAGAACTAACTACTGTCTTGAGTGTTCAGGACTGCACAAATTTAAGAAAGCACATAATGAACTTTTTTAGTAAATCAAGAAATATTGACTCCCGTGAATATATTTCGCAGTTTTAAAAATAGTGAAAAGGTTGATTTATTAAAGCATTTTTTTTTATTTATTAACATTTCAGCTTGAACGATCATTGCTTTGATTTTGTTTTGTTTTTTCAATATTTTTTATCTCAAGTTGTTTTGTCATTCTCTAAAATACAGCTGAAGGTATTTGAGCAATGCAGTATGTTGAAATGCCTTTGTACTTTTTGATGTTTCCAGGTCCACTATCTACAGGCATCAGAAAAGTCTACACACGTTGTTGAAGCGAAAGATTATCAACATTACAGTATCTAAACCTGATATGTCACCAACAGTATTTGGCAGTGTCAATTTAAGTGGTATGTAAATACAATATTCTTTTTCTCTTTAATTACAGTGGAGACAAGATTGATTTTATATGACACCACTGGTTGGTCTATATACTACATGCATAAAGAACAAAATCAAATGCACAGATACTACATGAAGGGTTTGTGTTTAAATCTTTCTCCAATTCGGTATTCATTGCTATTTTTATACGCACAGTTTTCACACCATCTCTGAGAAACTTGGTCACAATGCTAAAAGATATAATATCTTGCCCAAGATAGTTAACCAGCTCAATTGCTCCAGATACTTCTGAATTATGGCCCTTGCATAATATCTTGCCCAAGATAGATAACCAGGTAGATTGCCTAGGGCACTTCGGAATTATGGCCCTTGAATTGTCCATAACTATACCAAATTAGTGATGTCTGCTGCTTAAGTCAACCAGTTTTCATCTCATCCTCATGAAACTTGGTCACAATGCTTAAAGGCATAATATCTTGCCCAAAATATACAGGTAAATTGGCACTCCTGAATTATGGCCCTAAAGAACTGTTCAAACCTTACCAATTCTTGCCTTACAAGAGAACCATCATGTGACATGATTGTTATAAAAAAAACAGCTCAAGAACTCGAGGAGTTGAACATTTTGCTGCCAAAAAATTATTTGTTAGCGACAGGCGTATTTTGTGTCAGTTTAGCACTCTTGTTTCACTATACATTCTGTCATCTTCAAATAACAATTTAGCTGTTATATTTTGAAAACAAAACAGAAGGTCAATGAACCATGTGGTCAAAATATACAAAGCTTTCATAATCTGTGTGTATTACCATTTAATAAAGTGAAATTAGTTCCCATTTTAAAGTAAGCTTTGTAGTTTCTTTGACAATTTAAAGTCAAATGACACCTATTGCCAATAAGAACAGATAATTTGTAGTTGTAACCAGGAACTGGAGTATTTCTAGTTATTTGTGGTACTAACTATGTTAAGCCTTTAACTTTTAACTTTAAGGTTTACCTTTAAGTTTTACCTTTAAGTTTTACCTTATAGAGGCATTGAAGCACAGTAGTTAGCATGTCAGACTTGTTTATACTCGATCAGGCATATATTGAACCCTGTCAGGTTACCCTCGTTGTAACTAACATCAAGAATCTTCCCCCTCGTTGCTGACAGTATAGTAATGGTTGGTTCCCAGAGCAGATTCGGGCATGTTTTTTAGAATCAATTGCTTCCCTCACACTCAAGCTTAAATCGTCTCAACCAAATTCTTGTGTTGAAAATGACTTTGTCTTCTGTGATTAATGAGTTGCATGCATGTGTCATGTGTATGTTATTTTTAGATCCATAAAGTAGACTTAAGGGTTCTCAGAAAAGTATCATATAAGGCAACCATGAACTTTTACTGATCTCTTAAAGACAACATTAAGATCTTACATTGTTTTTGTTACTGTTACAGAGGATAAGAGTGACTGTCAGGAGTCTTCATCTGCCAGGCAATCAACAAGTGTATCACCAGGACAATGGAGAAAGCGTACAGGCCCTGTTACATACTGTTGCAGTCTTTGTTATCTGAAAACAGAGAGCCTGTACTTTTTCCGTCTTCACCTTGCGAGTCATAAAATGTTTGAGGATAGATCTCAGGAAGTTCAAACAGAGATGGACTATCAATGTGGGTTCTGTTCATATATAGGCGAAGATATAGTTGCCCTTGCTAAACATGTAACCTCCCATAAGAGTGACAAACAATATCAATGTGTTCATTGTGGTCATAGATGCAATGACAAGACTCAAGTCATCGTTCATTGTAGGCTCGCTCACTTGGCTAATAATGTCTTTGATAGGATGAGTAAAGAGGTGAATACCGGCAAGACAAAACTAGTAAATTTGGAACCGAGGGTGCTAGTATCAAGCGTCCAAGCGCAGACAAAAAAGAGGAAATATAAAAGAATAGCAGTTCTGTCCGATTCTGAAAGTTCTGACGAAGACACTGGGCATAGCACTCTTCCTCAGCAACTTACTCATTCAAAGGAAATAAAAAGTAATGAGAAAGGAACTGAAACTAAAAGAGCTTCTGGTGATAACAGAGAATTAACTAATAAGCAAGAAACAAGTCAAGGGGATTTTAAAACCGGCAATGAAGCTGACATGGATGTGAAAGCAAGTGAACCTGAACAAATTGAAAGTAAAGGTAAGAATTTGCCAGAAATACCTACTCAGGAAGTCTCTGAACCTTTTGAAACAGGATCAGCTGAGAGTGATGTAGATAATATGAGTGAATTTAGTGATGATACAGAACAGAACTGGAATGATAAAATTGATGGCTTAAATGAAAAGAAAAATGTAGAAAAAGGTGTCAGTGAAGTCGCTAAAGTTGAACATCCTGTTGAAGAGGTAGAACTACTGGAAACTGTAACCAAGACAAAAGGTGAACAGATAGATGAAGAGAAGACTAGCACCAAAGTTACAAAAGGTGATGATGCATTTCTAGAGTTAGAAGTGCTGGAAAATGTTAATAAGACAAAGGGTGAAATGGCTAAATCACATGAAAAGGAAGTCGAAAGAGAACAAAAAGAATGTAATCAGGAAAGTGATGTGAAAGATACTGATATGGCAGGGGATAATGAAAATAATTCGAAGTCGGGGATTGACCAAATCAGCTTGGAAACTAAGAATCCTGAAGAAACTGAGACTAAAACAGATGAGAATTGTGGTATAGAAAAGACAGCCATAGCAACAGAGGCCAGAAATGTAGAAGAACCTGCATCTGAAGTAAGTACCAAACATTTAAAACAAACTGATAGACATTTCAAGTACATGTAGGAAACAAATAATGAAAAGAAATAAGTTGAGATCAAATTTGTATGAGTTTGTAATATTTAGTGGTGATACACAGTGGTGACTGTGTTCTATAGCAAATACCAATATTTTATAAAAATGGGCTTTGTTACGAAACAGTGTTTTTTGAGTGTTTTGCTTTTTATTGTCATTTTACAAGTCTGTTCTGGCATATTTTCTTGCTACTTTTTACTATACCAGTATTATATATAAGTACATGATATATATGAAATGAATATTGGCAAGGTATTTTCGGTTTCAAATTTTGTATCACATTCCTTAATGAATAAATTAAACAAGGCTGTCTAGTTCACTGTATATATACAGTATATATACTGAAGCAAATTCCCAACGCAACACTGAACATAATATATAGTATAATGTGTAATATTTAATTTGTTTTTCAAACAATTTCTACCAAACTCGGCATATGTGTATACAATTATATCTGTAATAAAATGGCATCAGCAAATAAAGTCAACTTCCTAAAATATTTCTGGTAAATAGCACTGAAGGCACGTTGGTAGCAAATTCAATTTCATGAAATGTTAGAAAAGTCAGTATCGTATGTGACCAACGTGTGTATTTATGACAGCTAAACAACGAATATACCACCCAAACTGTATTTTATTTACTCACAAGTTTCAGACACCTTTTTATCATTTTGATTCCTATTTTGTAACCATTACAATTTAATTCAATTTTCCGCGCTAGTTGTCTGCGCATGCTGTTTTATGCAAAATGACTGTTGACATCATATCAGAACAATATCTGTTAATTACATACAGGGAAAGCCCTACTACCCTTATTTAAGTGGATTAGATGCACAGTCATCATCTTACATTTTTGATGATGTTTCTCCCACGATCTTGATATGGTAGAGATTGGAAAATGACAACTACGGGACACCCGTCTCAATGTCCAAAGTCCATTTGCTCTTCCATATATTTCAACATCAAATTTTGGTATTTTTAAAGACTAAATAATCTTCTTCTTCTCGTTCGCCAAGACTAAATAATCATTTTTATGACTGCATTGTCTAATAACAACCAATGGACAGTTGAATGACACACATGGTTACCATATAAAACAAACCAATTCCACGTGCAGCATGATTTCCTATTTTCGTCTAATAGGTGCGTGCTCGTTCGTGCGTGGATTTTTTTTGTCACCAGTCAAATTCTAATTATTGTCTAAAAGTGTTATTCATGAAAAATATTTTGATAAAAACAAAAAAACGTACGCCAAAATCAGTGTTGCATTGGGAGTTTGCTTCAGTATATTTGATGTGAATCAAATTATCGATTCTTTTATTGTTCTCAGAATGTCGACATCACAAACAAGGAGCAGAAAAAGGAACAGAAGCTAGAAGACATGGATGTAGATGATCTTATCAGCTTTATTGATCAAACTGTGAATGAAAACTCTGAAATGTCAAGTACCAATAACTCAGAAGAACCAATGGAAACAGAAGAAGCAAAAGTTTGTGAATCTTAACTTTAAACCAAAATGTAACAACTTGCTGGAAACCAAATTGTGTTCAACAGGACTGGACTGTGCTATAACAAAGATATTAGTTGAAAAGAGGACCATTCTCACCATTCTTGGATTTATGGCATTACTGGGTATGAACACCCTTGCATGAACTCTACTTACCCCCTGTATATCAAAGTGAGTGTTTTAAGAGTGCTGCCAAAACCATGTAGCCACTGGTCAAACTAATAGTGTGCATTGGTCAAACTTAATGGGTTCAGAAATTTGTCATAGAGTCAAATCAACTGCAACAAGGAAATCAAGAGAATGATTCAACTGTAATTAATGGAATAATAAGTTCATATTGAGTCTTCAGTCAGTATCTTGAATTTAACGGTTTAAAGTTGCTGACAGGTAGACTAGTTTAAGTAATTATATGTAACAGTTTAAGCACTTCAGACAAAGGCAAACATGCATGATCCTTAGACTGTACCTATAAGATAGAATAGGTCATCGTTGTTTTAATGGCACTAATTGATATCTACTTAGTGCTATACTGCATTGTAACGACTTAAAGATGGAAAATGTTGCAGTTTTGTACAGCTATAGTTTATGTAATGTTTATAGTTATAGTTTTTATACATTGTACTTACTTTTACATTTCCTACATTTACATATAGACAGTGATTTTAAGTATTAGATCTGTGTTGCTTTAAAGTCAATTAGTAAAAGCAAACATTATTCTAGACATTTAACATTGAGACCAACATGTATTCATTCTATCAGCTGCTAAGAAGTAAACATGTGCATAAACATAGGTAGATTATGTTCATGTTCACAGTTGACAAGTTGATTTTTTTTCAAAGGACTTATACACTATAGTATATCGTCATATACAACATTTGCATTTTACACGTGACACACTCATTGTATCATGCAATTAACGAACAAACACTGACTCATACACCCTGCATTCTTACTCACGCACGCGCACACGCACGCACACACGCACGCACCCATCATTCAGACGTACATACGTACACATAATTTCAAGCATACTCTCGCTAGTAAAGTAACATATTGATACAAATACAGACATATATAATCAATTGAATACATGTAGACTCAAGTATTGTCAATATTTAGGTTGGATTGAAATATAATTACTAAGTTTATTCCATTTCTTTTACTATTATATCAACAAAGCTTACTGTTTCGTAATGGTGCAAGATACATCAACCAACAAACAAAACAGCTGCGTTTGACGTTGTCTGTTTTACTCCCTGACTAGATTTTCAGAATTTTAATTTTACCCGTTCAATATCCTTGGACGTTGTTAAACCCCAGATTGGACATCCGTAGGTAAGAACTGATCCTACACAGTCCACATGTATGTTTCTTAGTGATCTTTTTGTGTGATTTTTACCTGTGAATAACTGTTTTAATTAATCCTGACAGCGGAGAACTTGAATCTGGTTTTACAATCCTAAATGTAAGTTGTTCCATCAGCTTCTGTATGTTAAATATATCGAGGTGATTTTTGCTGGATAAGTTGTGTTTTTTACTTATGAATAACTGAGAGCTGAGAACTTAAGTTTGTTTTTACACTCTCGGTGCACTATGGTGTAAGTTATTTTGTCATTGTTTGTATATAGATCGAGGAAATAATTGCTGAACAAGTTCCAAACCATGTGCTATATGACTGGCTATATGTATATTATTATTCTGTAACATTGTATACTGAACACAAACAAGTTAATTATAGCTCATTGGTACCAATGGGTGCTTATTATCTGATGTACTATAGATCTGTACTTTTGAAAGGATTCATAGGAATTATTGAAGATGTTAACTGTTGACCGGTCAACATTGTGAACTGTTTACAGTACGATGCCACATGCACAGACATCATTGAATGACTGTTGACGTAGACTATTCATATAGTGTGTCTGGGTTTTTTAAAACTGAAATTATCATATGTATTTATATCATACATGTTAAGGTAGTTAAAATGCATTGGTATTGGGTTAACAGTTGATCATTGTCATTTTTGTTTTGCAGATGACATTCTGAACTTTTGTCCTTGACCTATCAGCTTTGGTCAACAGTTCCAATGACATCTTCTCCACCTGTGGATAACTGTTATCCAAACACACTACATGTACATAGTGATGTATATATTTGAAATGGTTAGTGTACAGGTATATTGTTAGTTTTCTATGCTGCTTAAGTTTGTATTGTATAAATGTAGCATAGAAGTGAGTACCAGTATGGAGTATGTGCTAAATATGAGAGTACCAGGAGGATTGGCTCATTTATAGAAGTGAGTACCAGTATAGAGTATGTGCTAAATATGAGAGTACCAGGAG
>ENA-OREC01000070-OREC01000070.1-marine-metagenome-genome-assembly--contig:-NODE-70-length-24238-cov-14.522329_pt1 | contig 24238 bp, 7 predicted proteins | sample MGYA00248626_ERZ508543 | MGnify/ENA primary metagenome ERZ508543 (study PRJEB26211, sample SAMN05518279) | marine metagenome | isolation source: Puget Sound, Washington, USA | host: Bankia setacea | place...
TGCGGTAATTGAGTAATTGGTCTTATCAAATTCTATATTGATAGGACTAATATTAACTTACAGACGACTTGTTACCGGTATATATATATATATATATATATATCAGAAAAAGGAATTCAATGCTAAAGAAAATCTATCAGAACAAATTGAATGTATTTATGAACCTGTTTTCTACCTGTAATATCTAAATTAGATGCTAACACTTCTTGGCTAACCTTTTAAGCACTGTGACTTAACCAGATCAATTATTCAATGAAAGACCCTGTATTTCGTATTTGAAATGTTTCCTTAAATGCTTTACACTGTTACCAATGACTCAGTCGTATGCCTTTGAATGGACAAGAAACAGGAACAAAAATATTTTGGTTGCGTCTTTAAACAGATAAGTCATTCACCTGTACAAAATGAGGTTTGTTGATTCTCAGGGCTTGTTAAGTTTAAGATCCTTTACATCATGTGTTTATGAGAAATATGGTTGAGATGATCCAATATTCAGATCTGAAATTTGGTCAGGGTATGTCAGCTCAAACCCAGGTATTTACTGCCACGTGAACATACTGTAGGTGTTAATGTTGTATGAAGCTCATGTGACCTGCTTGTCATATCTAAAACTGTAAAACTATAGTGCAACATTGCTTTACTACTTTGTTTAGTCATGTGTAACTGATTGAATTAAATACCATGGTCATTGTGCTTTCCTAAGGCTAAATGAAAACTAGTTTGAAAGAGACTTAATACAAAATGGCTGTAACTGTACTTTATAATTAGAGATACTTACACAGTTTTTGCCTGAAGGTGTAATTTTCTGTTGATATCAAAAACATAATAAATATTGACCTTTCACTGTGTGGGGGGAAATGAGGTACAGAGTAGCCAATAATTACATGACATTGTTGTTTCATACTTACATTATATGGTTTACGTCATAGCTGAAATTTAAACATGGTGGACATTAAACTCAATTAATGTGTTGTTATGATAAAACTGGTCCATTTGGACTATAATTAGTATTTTAATATAGTTACCATATTTGGTGGTAGAAGAACAGTCAAAGAACTTTACAGTTGTCATTATGGGTTAACAACACATTGGTCAGTGTGTTTTTTTGGTCTGTAGATCTCATTAATCATTCAATAACACAGCTTCAGTAAATAAGTAGCTGGGTCAATATTCTGTAATTCAAAATGGCTTATTTTTCTTTATAGACTCGCTTAGGTCATTAAATTATTTATTTACACAATTGAAAGTTGGACCGTTAATTGTTACTCTGTCTGAATGTAAGGCACAGTTACATAAAACACTAAATCATGGGGTGAATACGAAATGTTTCTTTAATCAATAGCACTTAGAACCCTTTCCCATTTAGCCCGCGTAATACACTGTGACATAAAGAAATAGAGGTATATAAACTTGGTAACATTAAGCTGTGACAGGATAGTTTATGAAGATAATTGCTCCAAAAAGGTTGTAATTTAAATCAAGTATGTAAGATAAAACAGACCCAAACCTCCAGTATTATTTCTCTATATTTTTTGTCATGAGCTGAAATTTACAATGTGTTCATCTGGTGTTATCTGATATGAATAATAACAGTGTGAGATTTAGTATAGGTTTTAGCTGCGTGCATTTTATTGTTGATTTTTTTCTATTGCTTTATCGCTACACCTCACCATTTGGATGATCAGTGTTGAAATCTGAGTCTTTTGGTTACAGCAATTGAGTAGATAGGTTACACTTGTAAAAAATAATGGATTCAACTGAATTGTGAACTGCATGAACAAATAATGTTTTTATTGTCATTAGAATAAACATTAAAACTTTATCTCGCAATTGTCAACAAATGCTTGATAAATAGAAGCAAGTGTGTCAAAACAAGTTAATACACGATTAGCTGGAAATAAAACAGTGATATAAATACAGCTTGATTGCACTTAAAGTATCATAAACAGGTTTAATAGTTCCACTTTTGGTAACATTCATGGGTCATTTTCCTGGAGCCTTACCAATAAACTATAAACTCCTCAAAGTAAATGGTACAGTCAAGATATATCAAAGATTATTAAGTTCTATAAAAAAGGCTTTTAGTTTTAGTTCACTGACCTTTTTGTTCAAATAGTCGATAACACTCCCTGGTCAGAGGTGCTGATACATCTGCTGTTCAAACGAATCATTTCCTAGTTTCAATTCTTCTCGTCTGTCGAAGGACCGTTTTTTTAGATCATTGTATGATACACATGTTGTTAACATATAAAGTCAAGTATGTGCAGTTAATCATGAGAAGGAGAAAGGAAATAATTCACTGTCCAACTAAAATGTGTCCATGTGCAGCTATCAAACAGTTGGTCCTGGTGTTATTTAATGCACAGTTCTACATAACAGTAAGGATTAATAATGGTGATGAGCTGTAGAGTTTTAACATGTAAACTATTCCTTTCATTTAGCCTGACAATGTCTTTATTTATGGATCATGTCAGCAAAGAATTTGGTTATATGAATTTATAATGTTAAAGTGTTGTAAGTTTGAATATTGATATTATGTCAACTGCCAAGGTCTATACATTAGTGAAATATTTATCAAAGCATGTCAAAACAAAGCCAAACTATGGACAAGTAGCTTAATGTCTGTTGAATATTTGTATTACTAATGCACTTGTAGGTAGGCAGGGCAGATACGTAAGTTAGGGTATATTTCTGTCTGTACTTTTTTATATCGTAACTATTGCGTAGGCGTATGGATGGATGACGTCTACAATTGAGTAAAAGTCGAAACGAATAGCAAAATTTTGAATGCGTTTTTTACCTTTGCATTTTTTATAAACCTTTAAGTGTTTAAAATATGAATATAAACAAAAAAAGTGGTTGAATGGCCTTAAATAGGTTGTACAATATATCTAAAAATTAATGGAGTGTAACAAAATCCCCCGATTAAAAATAGGTGTTTTCACTAATCTTTCTGAACATTGCAAAAGATCTTATGTTTTACTTTTTTCTAAAGGGTATAAACTCAGGGAAATATTGCTCCAAGAACTGTCATGCTTGATATAATGTGTTAAACAGTTTAGTCACAACTGATGCAACTGCCTAGGGTAAAGTTTTCTATGACAAATGTCTAGTGTATAGACATGGACACAAATATTTAATCAACTGGCTTAGTCAAACAAACCTTGTTTCCCCGAGATGACTTACAAGTAAAGAGCATTAAACATGAATACATTGTAGTGAGATCAGGGAATGACAATCCCAGCTCCCCTTGTGATCATGATTTGCCTAGACTGTTAAGTATGCATAATAGTTGTATCAGAGAGCTTTGAAAGAGTGACCAATAAAGTCAAGAGATTGGAAAAGAAAATTTAGTTGCCATCATAGTTCATTAAATATTCATGCCAAATACAAGAAATGTTCTTTAATTACACCACTAATATAATTATGTGTTATTTGGTTAATCGCAAATGTAGACCTACACACTATACTGAACAACATGGCACTTTCAAATGTTCCATTACTTTCAAATAGTCTAAACAAATACTTAGCTCGCATAATGTACCTTCTTGTTACTATTTGTCGTTATATAGCCTGCAGTAATATGTATAGTATTGCCAATATCACAACTGATGATCTAGATAATCAATTGGGCTTTATTTTCATATGAGACCATTACCTGTACAGTTATAGGACAATTAAATCTGAGGTCCTATATGAAAATAAAGTGCACTTAGTTGGTACCAGGGTAAACAATCAAACATTTTATATAAAATCAAGTGCAAGATGATATAGACAATTATTAATTGACAGAAAAATCCTACACAGAGCTTTCACATGCTTGATATTAGCCCTGCTATTTATAGTCTTTACAACTCATGTTTTATCTCAGATCTGATATCAATTATTGAGTATGTATTCCAGTTGTTAGTAGAAAATCATGAACATGGCATTTGTCTCCTAAATAGAAACGTATTGGTATCTTATATTTGTACACTTTTGTAAGATTTACTGATAGACCATAGTCACGAGAATAAAAGGTTGTTGGTAAATAATATATTGATTGTATGGATCTAAATGCTGACACACAATATGCTCTCATAGCTTAGGTACTTATCCTTGAAAAACAAACGCTACATTTTTCTATTCTCTCCTTTCAGATGTGCCCCTATGGTTAAAGAGTCTGCGACTGCACAAGTATGCCTACCTGTTCCAACTAATGACATACGAGGATATGATGAATCTCACGGAGGAATGGCTGGAAGTACAGGTAAACTACACCCGTCATTTCTACCATTGCTACAGCTTCATCCATCTATCTCTATGAGCTACTGTAAACATGCAAGTGATTTTGTATGCTTGTTTTTTCATTGGTTCTGTTCACAGTGATTTTACTCCCTCAAACCAAATGGCAGTGAAGCGAGAAATGAATATTAACACACTGGAATAGAACCTCTGATAATGTGAAGCAAACAATTTTGTGAATTCACTTTCAAAATCTAAAAGAATGCCAAACTACTGTATGTCTGATAGTGTTTATGTCTACAGTACCAAGTAATCTGTCTTTTTGAGATGTATGTTCTCCTGCCTGCTGCCAATACATCTGTTAATGATTGCACACAAAAAACCCACATCTCTATGCAATTTGCACTACATTAAGATTTTGCCATTCTTGCAGAAATGTTTTAATGTCGCAGAACAAGATGCATGTCGTTTTGTTTGTCATTACCAGGGAATGTTGGTCTAATTGTTGTTCAACTGATTCCAGGCATACCAAAATATAGTTCTAAATTACTGGTATCCAATGTTGTTCAGTGTTAAAAGCTGGACAGAGACACCAGTTAGGGAATAAGTTACACAGTGTTGCTGCTGCTGAAGTGTAAAGTGTAGTAGTTTGGCTTTGTATGTGATGTGTTATATGCTTTTAAGAGATGCTTTGAGTCTAGAATGGTTTAGCCCTAGATATAAACAAAAGAGAGGTATATAAAGAGAACCACAGTTCTTTTACTATGAGAAGTATTTGTCTAGACAGCGATGGCCAGAACATAAATCTTGTCATGTGATTACAAAATGATGCCTTCATTGTGGCCAAATTCTCTCAAGTAACTGTCAAGCTTCTCTGCTACAATATCCGATTTGGGTCTGGCACTGGGCAAGATCTTTCCCCCCAGTTTTCTGTGCTTGATTTACTGGCCAATATCTGGCATAGCAAGTCAAGCCCTCGGACAGAGATGATTTGCATTTGTACCAGGAAAGTATCTGACCAGGAAAGTGATATTGATGCAGAGTGAATAGCTTTTTCTCTAGTGCTATATAATCAAGTCTTGTGAACTTGTACAAGTAACCATTAATGACGTTTGTTTTATGGGCTTGTTGGCTGCCTTTCAAAAACTTCCTGTGTCTATTGTATAAGTGAAGAGTTGATGCTATACACTATTCATATGCCACATAAAGTGATTTATATGTTCAAAATGACAATGCATTATCTCCTTCAACATGAAATAAAGGACCAGCCATTAATTGGATGTTTTATGTCATGTTTTGATTGCGTACATAATACAACATTAATTAACTCAACTATTTTGTAGTGTCAATTGCACAACTATTGTCTATGCATAGCATCGACCAATTTAGTAAACGGCTTCTAATATGTCAACAGGTGCTGCTTTGCCTTGACATTTTGTATACATGTCATTAATTATGAAAGCTTGGTTAAAAACAGTCTTGATTTGCTTCATTAGTGTAACGTGTGGACAGGTAGTTTCTGTCATGTGGAAGTTTAGAGGCATAACTGTCCTAACTCCCATCATGATGAATGTGGGGTTGGTAGTGTTTCATGGTTCGCCCACAATGTCAGTGTAACCATGCGGTGTGTTCTGTAAAACTATTTGATAGAACATGGCTTCCTGTCGCTCAATCAAATGCTTGCCTGATCATCTTGCCTTGTTTACTCCTACAAGTTCTTACACTGATGTCATAGAGGGCTGAATTTCAAATGCAGTTAACATTTCACTAATTCTCACCTTTCAATGTCTCTCATCTATCACTGTAGATTACACAATATGAACTTACACTGTGGTATTTTAAAATTGACATGTAGTGTGATAGGTGTTTGAGAAGGCCTCTACATAGTTGCATAAATAGTGAAACTGGTAAAAGAAGTGATAACCCTATATCTATGCTGTTAAGAGCCAACATATGATGTATAGAATGAGGTTGAAGTGTGAGATCAACAACCATCCCATCTCAGCTTCATATACTACACTCTTATTCATTCATGCTATCACTGAAAATAAACTCTTACAAGCAGATGGATATTGTTATACAAGGCCAAGCTTTATCTCTATAGGAAAATAGATAAAAAAAAACCATAATGAAACACAAATACCTAGGTGTCATGTTAATATTTTTACTATGACGTCTAAAACAGGAACGTACATGAATATATATATATAGATATTGTTACAAACAGTGTGAAAAGATGTACCTATCTATTAATATGATACAAAAAAGTGCAGTAGGATCTCAAATTGCTTTTACATGATGTATGATTTGTTTTATTGAAGGAAATATGGTATGGCCTGGTCAGGATATAAAATGACCCTTATTGAATTCTTGAATTGTTTTAATAGTCCTTAAAAAACTTCAGGGGTATGAATAACTTCAGCAGTGTAAGCTGGCCAGAGAGATTTTAGACATGGACATCATTGTATCATAGCTAATACACAAAAGTGGACAAAATTGTATGATAGCAAAGACCTCTTTTGGAAGGGATACCTTAAAGATGTTTGGCTGTATGAGATAGTGAAGACTTATTCTCTGTAAAAACTAAGTGTAGCAAATATTGTGAATTACCAATTCTCTTTTTCCACTTTCTTGATTCAGAAGTAACACCTTTGATGATGTGTTAGCCCAGTAATCAATACTAGAAACTCGTCAGAAAAAAGGAGGTTCATTTTTTACACTTATTGTACTTTGGTGCAGTTATTTGATACAAGTTGATGAAGAAAGTGGGTTATTTTTGCACTCAAGGTTCAGTCCCTTAAGATCCTAGTGTTGTAAACAAGAGAAAAAATGTACGACTATTGTTAGATATATATATAGCTGCAAACAAACAGTACAGTCGAATGTCATCAAAAGTTACGTGCTCAACTGTCACCTGAGATTTACCTGTCTATATTTGGCTCGTTATTTTTATCCCTGGTTTGTTGTTGATGGATCTTTTGAACTTGAGTCGTATGAATATAACAAAAACAACAGGCCTCAAATAAAATCCGATCAGTGAGTTATTGAGTAAAAAGTGGCTGTTATTAGGTAAAATGTTTCTGTATTTGTTAGTAACTTGTAACAGTTTAGATGCTTTTGATATCAAATTAAAAGGTGAACTCCTATGTGGTTTAATGTGTCTACATTTTTGCCGAGTCTCGCACCAAAGAACGGTGTACTGATTTTACATATCTTTATCTGTTTACATTTAAATGTGAGATGGTATATATATATATTGTAACTTTTAAGGCAAGGAGTAGTTTTGATTGGTGGCTCTAAGTTTGTTCAATGATTTAGAAAAAAATAGAGAATGGTGCGTGAGTTAGAATATAAAACGTTTTGTAATTCCTAGATATTACTTGTGTCTTTTTTAGGATTTATAAAAATAAAAAGGAAAAATAAGGAAGTCAAAGTTACCTGCGTGAGAGGTATTTTGAGGTAGTTCATGACAGACGAGAGAATAATCACCATAAACAGGTCTAATAATAGAAGCACAAAGTATTAAATGTATTGTGCCATGTTAAAATGAGGGCTAGATTTTCTTGCTGATGAATGAAGACAGAGAGATATGCTGATAATCCCTGTCATGGTTAACTAAACTTTTTAACTTGTCAAGTACGAAAATAATAGTGAACCAGAAAAAATAGCCATGAATGATGTCAGGGTAAATTCTAGGCCCACTGCTGTTTGTATTTGTGGTGAAAGTCATAAAACAGCTCCATTTCAAGACAGCAGTAAAAGAAGACAAACTGTTGTATCTGTGTGGTATTTGATATTATGTACAACCTTTTGATTTGTAGCACTGCATGTTTTATATATTATACTGTCCTTGAAAGTTTGTAAATGGCCGGTCTAAGAAACACTTCATGCAACGCAGCCACAAAACTTATAAAACATTCACCCCTCAAACCAACCTTTACATGCTCACTTGTAGTTTACTTCAACATTAATTCATCTCAACCCATGATATCACCAGTGAACATCTATTATGCTGTGTGGAGAGCAGTGGGATTAATATCTGCCTCCCTCATTCAATCATGGGTTAAAAAGGAAGAAAACATTATGGCTTAATTACACAGCAGAATGAGTGACAATTTCATCCATGAACAATCCAACCATTCACCTTGTCTTAATAAAAAATTGTTGGGTTATTTATGAATGACAGATTGTTTAACTGTTATGTAAGAACGTGAGAGTTTTAACTAATTTTCACAACCATGCACAGTTCAGTCCTCTTATATTTATCGACTCCTTTGATTGCAGTTATCCATGTCTTCTCATAAACTAAACATAATGGTCAAATCTGAGTCTGAATGACAGTCGGTTTTACCATTTCTAAACAAGACTAATTTTATATGTCATATTTAGAAGCTTTATCATAGGAAAACAAGAGAACTGTCAGCTTTAATATATAGAAGCTCTTGGTGTTTTTATTCATTCTCGACTTTTAGATAGTTTGACAAGAGCTTATAGTGTTTTTCTCCATTCCAGGGTGTGACTAAAGGTGCCCGAAATAAGATCGTCCTTAGTATAAAGAAGCTTCAGGAGAGACAGGATTGCCTGCGTAAACTGGAGGGGGTATGTATATCTGTCAAACTTTCCCTCTTCTGTGTGGTCATGTCTTTACACCTATGTTTGATACAATCAATTTGAAAACAAAGTTATGGAACCTTTCCTTTCTCTTGTGCATTTGTTTTTTAGTACTTGTTGATTGTGATTGCATATGCTCTTAGATGGACACTAGTCTTCCTATGAGTCTAAGATATTTTGTGTCCTTTTACAAGAGAAGTCTTAGGTAGTGTAGCCCGCAGGAGACTCAAACCTGCATTTTATTGATTGTCTGTCTAGTTTTTATCGCTTTAAGCCGCCATGCATGGTGAAGGTTAAATATTAAGCCTATTGTAAGTCATGAATGGCTAGAAAACAAACTGGATTCAAGCCAAAAGCATGACATTCGTGATTAGGTACATCATGGAGACCTGACAGTTTTGAAATTGTATATTAAGACTAACAGTTGCTGAAAACACACAGCTAAAGTGACCTTGATGTGAATAAATTTCTATTCGATTAAAATCACTAGGTCATGTAAAGCCAGTCTGTTACTCTTGTTTGTAGTTCATTCTCAACTCTAGACAGATTCCATAATAAAAGCCTCCCCATGTTTTGCTGCTGAATGTCATTTTGTTAATCTGATAGCGGAAAGCTTGTAGCATATGATTGTGACAAGGTGCTATAGCCATAAGGAGATAGAATATGTGGAATTTATTTATAAGACTGAAACCATTGCTTTTCACAGCTGTTACAAGCCTTCTTTTGTCAGCTACTAATACAGCTCCAGTCCACAGGGGTCCTTATTGATCACAGTTTGTCTGCTTTACCTTCAATCAGCTTTGTGTTGGATATAAAACTAGTGTTAATGTGAGATATAAAAGTCGTTGGTTGGTAGCGGGTATAAATTATAGCCCTGCAATGTAGCTGATTTGATGTTGACTTGTAAACATGACAAGTCACAGGGACTCTTCAGCTGATCAATCGTAGACAAGCGAACAGTGTAGAAACTATTGCCTATTGCCCTGTTTTTCATTTATCTAGACTATCCCCTATGTTCTTATTAGGCATTGTCTGCCACAAACAGAAATGGTAATCAAACTGAAGTGCAGACATTGTTCTCTATCTATAGCAATAAATGAGATAATTTACACCAACCAAAATCAATGAAACTTAATCCAATTACTGGCAAGACACCACTGACAAAAAGTCTAATCTATTGTGTCTACGTTTCTGTCTGCAGGATATTAGAGAACACGGTTCTATAAAAAGTTGCATTTCTGAGATGAAGGGCATGCTCAACTCACCCATGAAGGCATTTCACAAGCCTGAACTCGAGCCCCAGGGACCCCTAAACTCACCTGGTGCTGGAGGGGACTCAGACAACACTATACAGGAAGGGGACATCCCGGGACAGTTCACCAGACTCATGACCAAAGGTAGGTACTGGGACATAAAGTGTAATCTTGCTAATAAAACTGGATAACAGCATGAAGAAAAAAGAAGATATAATATTGGGAAGGTCTTATTTCTAAGTCAATAATATAGATATAGCTGAGCGGTCTTTAAAGTTGTGGTCTTAATTCAGTAAAGTTCTACTGGATAAGATCTACCCAGGTTCTGCAACAAGTGGTATTACTAGTTGCCCGGTCTTAATGGGGAGACTGTATTACATTGAAATGTAACTGTATTGGCTGGTCTTATTAGCTGATCAGATTAAACTGATGATGGTGTCTAACTAGTAGAACGTTACTGTAGTGGTATAATCTTAGAATGTGAAAGCTTGCACTTTGGATGTTTCTGTATCTTCTGTATCGTCTCCAGAGAAGTCTTGTTGTTTCAGGTGTCATGGTAACCAATCTTTTTTTTTGACCAAGAGAAAATTCAATTCAATTAGCTCTCCTTTGAAGGTCTGTTTTTGCTTTATGAAGTGCCTCTCCTCGTAAACACTTGTTATAACTATGTACTTTTATTAGAAAGCACTCGGGAATTGGTATGGACCAAATGTGAGGTTTTCTTGATATAATTGAGTCCTATTATCTTGGGACCTAGTGTTTATTTGCATTTACTTGTCTGGAAAGCCCACTTATGAACTTGTAAATAAATGTCAGTTAGCACAGGGCACAGTTAAACAAATTGGTTTCGTTCAAGTTTACTGTCGCATTGTGAATTAAAGTGCATTGATTTTCAGCTAGAGTTCAGTTGAAAAATAGGCACGTTCTGTATTGAATAGTGTACTTTTAGTGTCGGCAGTCTTTCCCTTCGAAACTCCTTAAAACAGTGGTCTTTGGTACACATCCTACAGTTTATGAAGCTTTATACTGTGTACCAAATACTTATAACTCCCTGACAATTTACCACTCTCTCCCCCCTCCCCCATCAGAATGACAGAATGATTTATTTGATTTTATACAGGTAGTTAGGAATCCAAAGTACAGTTTCAGTACTTAAGGCTGGCCTGACATCACTTGTATCAATGAATTTATCTTGATTTGAAATGTTTCGTAGCTGGTGTTACCACCCTGAAGAGCACAGCTTTAACTACTGAGGGTATATTGTACAATTAACCATTACACTTTCTTAATTGAAAACCCATTTGATCAATTTGTTTGAATATGTTAGTTTTCTTGTTGTGATATGTGGATTTTCTCTAGAGCATATCTTGTTGATGATAATGTACAGCAAGCTTTTAATTTTATGACCACAGTTTGGGCTGACTTGCGGCATGGTTGATGAATATTGAGATGGTGGTCTAAGTGTAATGGGCCTATAAATAATTCTCTAAAGGAGATAGTTGTGGTGAGAGTGTTTACCTTTACCTATTATAGATATATACCTCTTTGTGTTCTATATTTAGACTGTGATGTAACATTCTATTTTTAGTTTACTCCCAGTTGATGCTGGCAAGCCCCTATGATGATGAAGGTCTCAACATGTATCTGCAGCTGATAGACAAGTGCATTAACCATGAGGTAATTTGTAATGTAGAAAACTAACGATGATTCAGTACACTAATAATAATCTATTGTTCAATCCTATTATAATAATATTACAATCTTAATAAAGCATTAGGTGCACACAAAGTAGAAATTGTCTAGTAAATATAAGCTGTCCAAGGCTCGATGTGCTGAGAAATTGAATCAATTTAGCACTAAAGAAATGTCAAATGTCAATCTTGCAACAATCTTTGTATTAACGATACAATATAATTAGAAATGGTCAGTTGCCTTGAGATTTCTATGCCTGTACTCAAATAAACAGGTGTTGCTGTATGTCCTAGGAGAAACTGCTTAGTTATAGATTCACAAAGTGTGTGTTTGATATAGATGCAAATGGGTAGAAATAATAATGGAAGGAAATAAATGGTCACTGAAGATGGAAACTTGGTACAATTATTGTCATAATCATTACACTGCTAGTGTTGTTTACGGCATGGTATTTGCTGAACACATCAATATAAAATAGTTATCTATCTTTCAGGCCTTTTCTCAGAAACAAAAGCGGTTGTTAGACTCCTTCAAAACACAGGCGAGGAAAATCTTACAGCCAGCTCCTGTCAAGTACGGCTTTGACAAAAAACCACGACCAAAGTAAGAGGATTATTATCATCTGATATATATAGAAACACTGCAGACTTACATACTAAGGCTCAACTTACAGCTTGTCAATTCAAAACCTTGACTGCATACAAAACAACTATAATAACTAACGCGTCCATGCTCTGTATATTCAAGAGATTGCTAGCTCCATATATAAAGATCACTCCATGCAAAGTACATATGGTGAGAAACATTTGTGCTTGGTTCCTGTTGAGTTTTTGGATGCAGGATTGTTAATTACAGTGTGCCAAGAATGTAGATGTAGATGATTGTGTTTAGAAGTCAGTTATTGCCTGTATTTGTATAAATTTGCAATTGTTTTTGTCACAGTAAAAGTAGAGGTTTTCATGTAACCGCAGAAAGTACACTTGTAAAAATGAAAACCAACTAAACTATTGATTGTACTGCAGGAAAACTGCCACAAGAAAAGTACATAAAAACCATGCAGCATTAAGTTAACCAAGCTATGTGTGTTTATAATTGAGTTATGATAAGAAGCAAACAAGAGGTCTAGGATTTTCATAGTTTACATTGAGACTGCTTTTCTACATTTGATAAATCTGACTCACGCATACTTAGATTAGATGATTGCAGAATGTGAAACTAGTCGTGGTTTTAGTCATTCTGTGTGTTTCCTTTTTATAGGCCATACCTGCATAAAGAAACGTATGTAATAGGAAACCACTTGGTTAATGCCCACGTATGTTGTCTAACAGGTTTTGAATAAGATGGTCGTGAAGAAGGCTACCTATGTCTTAACTCTTTTCACTTGTTACCTATAAGGCTGGGCATTGTTAACTAGGTGGGTGATTGCCAAAAGTAAACATTGTCTTTTAAAAGCTAGCTGAAGTAAACAATCACTGTAAACAATTTCTTCGTTCATCCCTCTATCCTCAACATAGATGTACTTTGGACTGTATCATTTATCAGTGTAACTCTTTTAAACTGAATGTGTTGTTTGCATTTTTGGTTCAATTGTTTCTAGGAATGTTTTTGTTGTGCAACCTGTGAGCTGTTTCTTAAATGATACTATTGCATTATTGTTTCAATTAAAAATTTCCCCTCTTGAACCCATCCACTTACCACACAGGCTTCACAATCAACATGAAGTACTTCAGATACACATGTAGTACTATTATACCAGACTAGTGCTAATTGTGATTGGAAGATCTAAAAGAACTAAAATAGTTGAATTCTTTGCTCTGTGAAACATGACAACAACATGAACAATATAAATATAAAACAATATAAAACTGATTCAATGACAGGAAATTTGATAGTGACTTGTCATTCTAGGTCCTTGTTATGATTATCAATGTGGATAATCAGATTCACCTGAAGTTTACCTATTTACAAAATAATGAACGGTCCCTCATCTAAGTTTCATGGTTTGAAACATACATAAGGTTAACTCTTATTTGGCTGTTCATGTTTTTCAGTTGGGGTAACACGTTTCCAATGGGTACCGCATACAGCAATCGGGCACCTGTTGCTCGGCCAGGAGTGAAACCCTGTCCAATGGGGGCAATGCAGTGGAGTTTTGGCACAAGACGATCTGTTGTAGGAGGCACGACTAGCTCAGGACATCTGCCATTACACAGGAATAACTCACTGAACACAGCGGTCTTCTCTAGACCAGGCCTCATTGAGGTAAAACTTTGCCAACAAACTCTTGTATTAATACTGTTATTTACAGTAAGTTTAATCTTCCTGGTCATGGTTAGTATGACGTATATTTAATAATGCTCCACCAATTCATTAAGCACATTAAGTTCAGTGTGACCTTATAATATTTCATGAGATTTTACTATATTGTTTTTGATATATTGTTCCCGCACCTTTATGACTAACATTGCCCCTTCCATTACAGCCCCCAGTAAAGCAGCCTGTGACCAGGACCCAGTCAGCCCCACTGCGTACTCAAGGTATACCGTATGGTGCACTCGGGGCTGGGGACGCTAACACTGCCACAGATACAGAGATCAACGCCAGGCTTGACTCTCTGTGTCGCAGTGTCACTGAATGTGCTTTAGCAGGATCAGGTTAGAACCCACTTAACATCTTCATTAGTTTCAAATTAATACTAGATAGTGATTGATATAGCTCAAGTGCCTTTATACAAACCGCCTCGATAGCCTAGTCGTAGAGTGCTCGCTTCGAGTGCAGGAGGTCCAGGGTTCAATCCCAGATAGAGGCCGTGTCATACCAAAGACGTTCAAAAAATGGCTCCAGTGGCTCCCTTGTTTAGCACTCAGCATTAAAAGGGAAACATTGGCTCTTTCTAAATTCTCAAATAGCAAATAGCAAAAATACCATCTTTGAAGGTCTTATGGAAGATTGACTATGTCAAATAAGCTCCCTCATTAAATATCGTCCAAACAAACAAACAATACATTATGGTTTATTTACAACACAGCTCTTTTGATGTGTATTGGAGATAGTTGAACATCTGATTAAAGGGAGCCAATAATTCAGTGCTTCAATTTGTATTTACTTTTTACTGTACATCTTCATTTCCTAACTTATTTTGTTTTATGGATTTAAATTTAAGAAAATTGCATGTATTTTACTCCAATTATATGAAAATTAGCTTTGAAACATACGGTATATTTAAAGTTATTCAAAGATAATGTAGATTAAGTTAAGAGTAGAAATCTCATGAATGTATTAATAAATGGTTGTAATGTTTTTGTATTTCAGATGGAAATGAGCGGGGCTCTGCCTACTGATCCTGTACATTTCTCTAGTTTTCCTGTTTGTTTGAAAAGTGCTTCTTTCCTCTATAAAGTGAACAAAACAAGACATTACATGTGTATATATTTAGTTCCTCATGGAGAAATCCTATTAACATGTACCGTAATTACGGTAACATAAATTGAACTTTTACAGGAATAGAAATAACATGTTATTATGTACCAACGTTTGTTTTTCCAAATCTATATTTTGCCATAAAAAGCTAGTTGTACGTTGGAATTTTCTCCTTGCACTGTGTTAAGAAGACTGGACAGCTATGGCACACGGTATAAATGGCTGAACAGTCTTTAATTTACATATAAAAATACCAGGTAAATTTGCTAGTTTTAGAAGTTTTATATTAGTTACCAAGTAGCTACAAACAATGAAATGTAAGTCATAGTGTACGTACAGTATCCCAGTTTGAAAAGTATTGTAAATTTGGTGCTGAAAACTAATTAATCATGTCAACTATTCACATTTTTCATGAGTGGAATTTTTATTTGAAATCACCTATTCATCGTTTAAGCCTTACGCTGTAATTGTCAGTTTGTACTCACTAGATTTACCCAGTGCATGTGAGTTTATCATTTGACCATATGTTTACCAGAACAATATTTTACCTTCCCCTGAAACTAAGATCTGTAAATGTAAGCCTTCTTTATTGATTAAAAAGGCCTTTCCCACCTGGTGTGTTTAAGGAGATTAATGTAAGGGTACACATTTTACCAAATACCAATTACTTCTATGCTTATATTAGTTAATCGTTTGTCTTCTGTTGTTACATACCATACCAGATCCCTTTTTCATAAATGTATAACACATCTGCTTTTGTTTATTAGATATTAGGAGTTAATTAGTATGTGATGAGAGATCTCTCACGATGTTTCTGCATTAGAGAAGTTCTTTATTGTTACATGCATAGAGAGTACAGTCTGCTTCCCCTTGTTGGAGCATAATGGGTGTTTATCATGGTACAACAATCACTGTACATGTATTCCCTTCTCTCAAGTATAAAGTCATTCAGCTTCTCACTGGTTCTAATGGCTTTCATCTACCACCCTGCATCTTTATTTCATCAAAGCACCCAAATGCAAAACAAGACTGAGGAAAAAAACAAAACTTAAGCTTGTGGCCAGTTATAGTTCTACAACTGTAGTACAATGTACTTTTACTTTGTATGTTTGCTGTTTTGTTTTAGTATATTAACTTTATCTACAAATGTTTAAAGTAATTATTTGTAATCAAATTGTATTTGTAGAAATGAGTTTCAAAAGCTTTTAATGGGGAAATGTTATTTAGTTGTATTTCATAACATGCATGCAAAATTCCTTTGACACACCATTTAGCTTTATTTAGTTTGTTCAAAAGGTGATTTACTAAGTTCCTATAAGATAGAAATTAGGTCTAAATTTAGCCGATTCTAGGAAACAAAGAAATGTCTATCAATATTTATATTCTGAGCTTTGAACTTATTACAAGCTGTATATCAGTATGTATTTTGTTTGTGCCATAGGTCATGGATGGAGTGTTTTGCCAATCATGGAAAAAAGACAGGTTGACTACATTCATTTAAAATTAGTGTTAAAGTTTAACTTTGTAGTCCATCACCAAGATCATTCCCATTGCACAAAAACATAGGTACATGCTGTTTTGTTAATGTGAGTACATGTTACAGTATTATGAGGAAAGTTTAGCCAAAATGGTCCTTATTCATCCTTTCAGGCATATTATTCCTTTGATCATTTAACCATGCTAAATACTGTTGTAGTAGAAATCCAGAAATATGTAACTGGAACGGTTTCAACACATTTAATTTGAATTTGTAGAAATCCCAGGTCAACGATTAAGCTTGGCAGTTATAGTTTCTTTGAATGTGACGTACTGGCAATATGTCATTTGTAAACAACTCTGCATGATCGTCATTGCTAATGGCAGGTAATATTGGAGAGAGAAAAACAAAAGCACCAAAGACATTACATTTGTTAATTAAGTAGTATTCTTTTAAAGCTTTTATTACCAGCCAAAAAGTTATATTTTATTTTCTGTTTGTTATTCTCCACTATTTGCAGAGGGAATATACAGATACTGAGAATTAATTAAGGCATAAAATTGGTCTGTTAATTAGACACATGTTAGTGAACATTTTGAAATAAGGTTTGTAAATATGAAAGCTGCAGGAACAGTACCTTTTATGTAGCACAGATGCTAATTAATGCTGTAAATATGATTGTTATTGTTTGAGATGTTTTATCTGTAAACAGGGTTCTCTGACAAAATTACGTTCTAGACACTCGTCAGTTTGCTTGAACAACTACATGTACCAGCTTGTAAATGTAAAGGACTCTCGCTTTGCTTCCTATACAATATACGTGACAGAATTGAAGTATTGAAAGGATAATTTGTAAAGCTTTCAACAAAAGTTTTAACAATTTAGATGTTTGTTGTGTTTTGTTATACTACATACATGTATATCAGTTTTGCTAACACACAACTATTCAAATATGTTGATGCTTCCAAATTGTCTGGTTGTCAAGGAAATAAATGTTTGCTCAACAAGTAATTTCTAGCTTGGCTTATATCTACCATACTATACTTTGACTTATATGACAAGGGAGACTACTTAATGATTGTTTTTGTTTTTTTAGAACTAGAAAAAAATGTTTTATCTGATTTATTGAAATGTTTTGGGATATTATTTTGATTTCAAAGACTAACATGCAGCTTTCACATACATGTATTAAAATATCAATTTAGTTATAATCATTCTACGCTTTAGTATATAAAATGATCTAGTGAATACAATAAAATCACCTAATGCTACTTGGTTTATTAAAATATAATACTTGACACAAAATGCATTATTTCATTGATACATCTTTTGTTTTGTTTCTGTCATTATCCATAGCTTTTTTCTACAGTTTTCTTGTACATTTGATTTGGTAATTTTAAGATTTTATTATTAATAAAAAATCTGATTTGCTTCCTTTAACTTGTCATTCAACGTAAAAAAGTTTTCTTGTCTGAAATTTATAGAAATGAATATCATTTTGTTATGATCTTAATTTCTTTCTGCCTAAGAGAGGTGATTTTTATCATTTGTAAATTTGGTTTGCTTTACTTGTGATTTGTGTTGTGTTTTCATTTGCTGATTTTGTAATGATTATAACTTATTTTATTGATTTCTGTTGAATTCAGAAGAAAATCAAATGATCAATTTTCCATGGGTAATTAGTGAGGGCATCTTTAATCTAAGCTGCTTATTGTTGTAAAGTGTATGCTGTTTTCTTTGCTGCTCAATAAATTTATAGTATTTAATGTATTTGAGACACAATCTTTTGAAATAAATACCAGCCAATGTGATGAATGGTCTTATTGTTTCATTAAGAGTTTACAAAGCTAGTCACTTGTAGGGATAAAATGGTTGGAGATCAAATGTTAACTCTTGTGTCAAGTTTTGTTCTATAGTTGATTGTTTACTTCTTAAGATGTTTTCCATGTATTACTGTATGTAAGTTAAATGTATTCTAATTCTGTACTTAAATTATGCACATGTATTATAATAGCTGAGAGCCAATTGTCCTTTGATAGGAGAGTTGTTTAGTTTGTGTTTATGTATTTATTATCGAGGGAAATCTATATGTCAGGATTTCATACTCTTGCAGCATTTATAAAATGTAGAGTATATATTTAATGTACCATTGTCAAATACAGTGTATGCAAGCCAGCTTTGTTGCAGATCCTATACAGCTTATAGTATGTTGGTAATATTGTGCAGCTAACTATTATAAATATCATTGTATGATTTAGAAACTGATAGTGCTGCTGTAAAGTGAGAGAGATGGATGCTGAGGTCAGTGTGTTAATTCTGTTGTACAGAATCCTAGAGACCTCTAGGAATAGATATATGGTTGACAAGGGTAAACATGACCCACACAGCTTGTGTATAAGCTTGGTAGAATGAAGGACATTCTTATCCCATTGGAGACAGAGAATCTAATTGACAGTGTTTTCTTATACTATTATATTTTGAAAACAAATCTGGTTATTAATATTTGATGGCCAGCAGGTAGTGTGGTTTGTATGCATGTTTGTTTATGGTTGGTGCAGTTCTGTGAGTAGGTAGAGACTGAAGACACAAGCTTGCAGCGTTTTATATGCAAAGCTAGCCTATTTGTAATCCAAGAGTGCTTCGTTTGTGACAAGATCCAAGTGCTGGTCATACAATTACAATCATATTTTTAACTGGGATGTTCTGAGAGTACATCTACAGTTGTTTTAATGTTGTAACTTTCAATACTATTGACTGGTGAATCTTATCTTTTAGCTTAATATTTAATATGGCTTTCGGTAGTTAAAGCAAACTTTGTTTTAAATTCATTTTAAAGCGTCTTTACCATCAACTTAAAAGCAGGTTTTCTTTGCCACAAATTGTATGAAACATTGTTACATATTTATACAAAGCTCTAAGAATTTAGCTTTTTGAAATAAGGGATTAATCCTGCATTGTGAATAAAGTTTTGTCTGTTATCTTGTTAAGAAGTTTGTTCTAGTTTATTGTATTTATGAAGTTTCCAGTTTCTGGTTGAATCAAGGACTTGTTATTTGTCATCAATTTGAGAGTTTAAAATATATGTTTATTATGGAGAAAAAAACAACAACAATCAGGTTTCAAAGTTTGTGTTAAAATATTTTCAAAGTTCAGTTTTCTATTTTCACCATGTTTCCTTACAGAGTTGAGTTGGATAAGTTTTGAATGTTTAAAGAAGTTGACTTGTTTATATGTTATTTAAATCTAAAGTGTGTGTTCCCCACCACAACTGTCATGTAGGCAACAGGCATTAGCACTGACATTTTGCTGTATCCATAAACAAAATCATGATTTCATTTTTACCCCTAAATTGTTGAACAATACTTGATTACTGTTACAATCAGTTTGTTAACCAATTTGTGTGTGGACATGTGTGTAGTGTTTAATCATGCTCCTATCTCCACATTGTCTGTACAATCCAGACAACTAATTCATTTTCTATACTTCATATTTTGGTACATGTATTTCACAAACTGATGCATACATTCTCTTTTTAACATCGAAAGGTTGAAAAACATATATGGCAAAATGTCATGGTAAAACAGTCACATGGTCTCTAGTCCCTTTTCTCATCATTTCAGCATTGAATAGAAATGTGTAGTTACTGGAAAGTATCTTCTAAACTGTCTTAATCTGGGAGTTAAACAACTAAACTTCCCTAAAAAATTCAAGTGACTTTAAAATGCATGTCACATTGGCAAGGATGTGCTTATCATGCTACATGCCATCTAGTTTGTACAAACTTCAGCTGAAATGTTGATTAAGGAGACTTATAACCAGAATTCACTAGAGCTAACCAGGCCTTATTGGTCCATTTGTTTTCATAAAAAAAGTAAATAAAATTTGGAACATCAGACTGTGTTTGTTTTTAATTTGTTTGTGTGTATCTTTGTAGTGATTTAATTCCTTTCAACCTCTCGTATAGAGGGAAAGATATCAGCTACTTACCAAAAAATAAATTAGAGCTGGTTCAGTTAGTCAAGAACGAATGTAATTGTCTGCAATCACAGAAACAACATGCTGCAACACCTCCAACACAATAACAGTGAAACACTTGTAGTATTCACAACAACTGTTTATGACAAGTCTTTTTGGCACTATATTTGTACTGCTACATTGTATTAAATAAAAGTATGTAAAGTCACTGGCATTTAAGTTTTAACCATAGGCCTCTTGTATTACAACTAACTACTCTGCAAATTCAAAACTACTTGAGTTAGACGGAAATTCTCATTTAAATAACCTGTCAGAAGACCCGTGCTGAATCATTTGTGAAATTCAGAGTTCACTTGATCTACTAAAGGAACAATTTCTTTTCAAGAAACTTCATAACATACCACGATGTTAACTTTCTTGATTATTTCTAACATCAGAGATTCTTTCATTGTTAAGTAAATTCATATGAGTATGACAGAAAACTGCCAAATTCTGTGAAGCTCTTGCATGAGAGGATACAACACAATAACAAGTTGTTATGAAGAAAAGCATTTATACTTTACCGGCATAGGATTAATTACCGAACTGTGTTCTATAACCAATGTTTATTTAATGTACTAACTACTTATCATACACATTGTTCAAAGCCAATTGAAACATGTTTACTAGTTACATGTACTAACAATTTCATTGGTAGCAGACTTGGAATGACACATGTGTTTCATTGACCAGGTCTTGCTGTCTTGCAATAATAGATGACAAATAAAATTAGTAACTTTGTGAATAATTGACAAGTTAAGACATACGTGTTTAAGAAATTTAATGCAATGTCGTACTTTAGATATCTTTAACACAATGAGAGTACTCTATGCAGTTTTCTTTTTCACATGTGCTAAATCAAACACTCCTCTTACACATTTCATTCTAACACCAGGTACATCCTTTACTCTGCCACCACGGACCAGCAATACACTGTGCTCTTGTAGATTGTGGCCCTCTCCAGGAACATAGGCTGTACCTTCATTACCATTGCTAAGTCTAACTACTACACACTTTCTATTAGCAGAGTTTGGCTTTCTAGGCTTTTTTATAATAACTCTCAAAACAACCGCTCTCTTTTGTGGACAGCCTTCAAGAACCGGAGTCTTCACTTTATTTTCCTTTTTATTGGCACCAGTTCTGTGCATTCTAGCCAAAGAGTTTTTGCTCCTCGTAAAAAGTTTCCAATTTTCTAATGCTTGTAGAAGTCCTGTGTGGTTGCTGAACACAGATCTACATTCTGTATGGAACGGTCTTTGACATGTACTGCTTTGGGTAACCTCTGAAAAATAAATAAATGGTTACTTACCTTAAACAAACTCAAACAAACTACATCTTTTTTTCACACTGAATGAAAGATAAATTGGGTGTATACATAATTTCTATCAGTACATTCTTAAATGCATTTTGACAAAGAACAACTGAGCACTATGCCATATAAATCTTTTACCTATCTATATGATTCTTTTGCCAGAAAAAAACCCTTAAAGAACTGATTACCAGGCTAAATCATAGTAAATGGGGTTCAAGGTCACGAAAAGGACATGTGTTTTGGTTTTGACTTAATTTAACGAGGTAGCTTATAAGACATTAATGTCAATCTAACTACCACTATACGACCATCAGTTTATTTTAGTTTGATTGTGAAATCTAGCTCAAATATATTTCTGGAACAAACAAGTATTAAGCAATGAGGGTTAAGTTTCTTATTCAAGGAAACAATACAAGCCTTTGACGGGGTTCTAACTCACAACTGACCTCTACCGCGCCATGCTGTATGTTGAGATATTTTAGAAAAAGGGTATCTGTATAACAGTTCCATTATAGAACTATTATTCTTTTGCACCTTCTAAAGTGAATATTTTTAGCGAATATAACATGCAAGCGTATCAAACATTCTAATTTTATGCAAAACAGTATCTGAATGGTTTGGATTTTTTTGCTTAACTAATTCACTTATTGCTAGAATAAAAAGAAACAGTTTATCTTTTAAAAAACAAACAGCACTGTATCACTGTTAAAAATATGAAGCAAACTAGCTTACGTGGAATCCTGTTTGTGACGCTAGTGAGTTGCCGCGTAAGGGCACCACAAAACCTCTGCAACATTGACATTCTTCAGTCCTGAGGATAGAAAAGACTATCTGGAGACTAAGATATTTCCTTTAACAATGTCCTAGTATGAAGACTTATCAGCAGAATGAAGTAAATAGCAGTTACGCATAAATCTTAACATCATATAATTATTGAAATTGTCAAGGACATTCAATTCTGTTATGAATAAATAATTATAAGGACTACTCAATCAATTGAATGTTGCTTATTTAATATAACTCGCAGTTGGTTTCACAAAACTATTTTAGTTTTAACTCATATCTAAAATGGTGTGCTGCTATGTTTATTAAAAGAGAACATTGTAAATGGTTTTTTATTTAGACTGTCCGAATCGTCGAACTATCCGAAAAATTGCAACTATTAACATGTTCATAATTTCATCTTTTCATACCATAGAGTCGTTCAATGGAATAATTGAATATACAATATATGTCTACATCGTGAACATGGAAATAAACTTAACTGACTTAACACTTAGGCAAAATAATAAATCTAACCATGCAAAGCTAGAAGGATAGGACCAATATACTTGGCAGCATTTGTAGTTGCACCGTGAGGGAGATATTCCCAAACGTTGTGACTAAGACTTTTCGCGTTTATTTTGAAAGAGTTTCCATGGTTTGAAGTCATAGTATTTTTTCTAAATGGTACCTCATGAAATATTTTTGTCGGCAGATATTCTGTTTTCGAGTATATGACGTAAAATACAATGACAAAATATACGAGTGTCTCCCTTATGTCGAAAATAGAAGTCACGTGATTCAATGTTTACACATGTCAACGGTCAATCAGGTCATTTATATTCAGTGACATGGATTTTGTCCTAATATCAACGTGACATGACATTGGAGTAAACCAGAATTAAAAAATGTCTGGATCTGAACCTCAACGAAGTTTGGCACATCTTGCAGCCATGCAATTTGTAGCTGGAGGCTGTGCAGGTAACTATGACGGTTAAATAATGGGTAACTTCTGAATCTGTATCTGGGCCAAGTTGGGGACGGGACGAAGCTAGTTCTTCATAGAAAATCATGCAATTGTGATAAAAAAATAAAATTATGTGTCAAATGCATTTGCCCTACAGAAAAATAGCTCATATGCGGAGGGTTTTCTTTGAAGAACTAGGACGAAGCGTACCACTGTCGTAACCTACTATTTAGCGCTCCACGTATGCAATGCGTAGAGCAAACAAGTCTGATGGGACACTATAACTGATGTGCTAATTACACCTTGTTTTAGCTCTCTATTTTGTTAATTGGCATGTTTTTGTTAGATAGCACAATCATAACAAAGAACAAAGTTCTTTATTAGTTAATAAAAAAAATGAGTGTAATCTTTGAAAAATTAAATATCAAATATCCCCAAGCAGCATAATTTCGACCTATGGTAATATCCGACGGTATCCGATAGCACCGTTTCCGCTTTTCGTTTGC
>ENA-OREC01000071-OREC01000071.1-marine-metagenome-genome-assembly--contig:-NODE-71-length-24044-cov-13.693412_pt1 | contig 24044 bp, 4 predicted proteins | sample MGYA00248626_ERZ508543 | MGnify/ENA primary metagenome ERZ508543 (study PRJEB26211, sample SAMN05518279) | marine metagenome | isolation source: Puget Sound, Washington, USA | host: Bankia setacea | place...
ATACAGTTTACTGTCAAATGGTTGCATACAGTTTACTGTCAAATGGTTGCATACAGTTTACTGTCAAATGGTTGCATGAACAAGGAAACATGCAATAATTCTAAATACATTATCAAGTATAAAACAGTTGTGTGCTCTAATTTGTGGTATAGCTATTGGTTGGTTGCTACGTAAAAGAAAGCACAACAAATACTGTAAACACCCAACACTACCTGTAGACATGTAAAGCAAGTTTTATGATCTAAGCTTCCACTGAATGTACTTTATCAACCCTATTATTCTTTTATCTTAGCAACAACGTCTCGTTAATTCCATTTATTTTAATAAAACCATTCAGACTTCAGCTAGTAGAGGAGGTTATAGGGGGTGCTCGGGTCTAAGGCTGCTTTCCGAACCCTTATTCTTCCAGGGTATAGTTTAAAAAGAGAAAGAAGATATTGCATTCTGAATTAAACAATTCTTTGCATAATTTCCAATATTCATCACTGAGCATTCAATCTTTGATTTGGTGTAATCAATTTGGTTGAAAACTTGTAACATAACTGGGGAAATCCAGAAATTGATTTCATGATGATAAAAAGATTTTAACACAACTAGGCAAGTACATTTCAGTGAGCATTAGAAGACCAAAACCAACAAGTTTATACATTAATAAAATGGTGTGAGGAATGAAAATAAAGGAGAAACAGAATCGACAAACTTTAATCACAAATAAAGGCATGCTGGAGATATGTGTATAAAGCTGTGTTGTTTCCTTTTGCGTTTTACTTAACAAATATCATGCATTTTAAATGAAGTGTTATATAATATTTCTTCCATTACATTTTTTGTAATTTTAAAGATGTTTGCTTATAAACTTGCATATTCTTAAGGTATGTTTTATGACACAAATGGTTGTTTATATGTTACCCAGTAGTTAATAAACCAATAATTGGCATTAAAGAGTTGTTTATCAATGATTTAGATTATCTACCTCTGGATCCTGAGACGGGCTTGTCTCATCTGGGTCATCAGGCTGTGTAATATAAAGTGTGTGGAAATCAAACATCTACATGACTCTGACTATGTGTGGTAAGATACAAGCTTAACTATGCTATCAAACATTCGGACACTAAATCATGGAAGCATAAAAGTTCCAATCAAGTTCTTTAAACAAAGGATGAAACTATTTAATTGAATAATTTGCAATAAAGCATTGTCGTTATGATGGCATAAAAGTGCATAACAAGTAACATTCACTTGGTATTGAATACGTGCGCACATTTCAGATGACATTATATGTTTCCCATTAAAAGATGAATAAAAACAGTGATATAGTTTGCCTCAAATTACTTACATCAGTCAGATGAATTAAAACAATACAGCTGAACAAAAACATTACAATACAATACACATAGTTGAAGAATTGAGCTGCAATAAAGTTGTACAAGGGTATATAGCAGTGTATTTAGGTCATACTTTTATGAAAAATAGTATATCATATGTAATCAAACGTAAACTGTGGGTACTTGCAATGTGGAAGGATATGTTTGTGAACTACATAAATACTGATTGAAACAAAAGCAAGTTTTACTAAGAAATGGTATATTGGAGTTACATTGCAGACAGCATGCATTACAAGCCAGCATATCTAATCAACATTATCACATGTCTAGTTACACCCACAATAGTCAATGTACAACAACAAACTTCTACTTATTTACTCAAGACTTTCCTATATCATAATAATATATATTAGACAAAAATCTGACCAAAGCTGTTGCGATTTTCACTCAAGGAAAAGTGAATGGTTTCATTACAAGCAAGTGGTGAGAAAAAGAATGTTTACTGACATGAAAAAATACAACAAACATGTATGTTTTCTCTCCAGTAAGTGTTATAGGCTTTCTGGCATACTATTGAAAAAGCAGATTTCAAAATCCCACTGTTCACTAAATTAGTATGGCATTTGCCAGGGCAATCAATCTTATTTTAGGAGGTGAGCTAAATTTGTATATTTAATTTGCAATGCGTGTCTGAACATTTTTTCATAGGTAAAATGACTAAATTGTGTAAACACGCTATATTGACAAAAAATTGGGTCTTAGTGTTAATTCTATCAACGTTCTAATGTACACTTAGTTTTTAAAGCAAATCTGTGTTATGTACTACTGAGCATACACACCGCAAAGAACAATGTACCTTCCATATCTTGACATAAAAAGGTGAGGTAAGGTGGAAAACACAATATTTCAACAACAAAAAATATGTCTGTAACCATGGAAACGAAATTTGAAATCAAATGAAATTCAAAGTCAAGCATTCAACTGTACCCTTCACAACAATCAAAAGGGTTTTCCGGGTGAGCTTAAAACCACAAAAGCCACATCACAAAAAGGAGCCTTAGAAGAGGAGATGAAGCCTATGTTTTGCTTACCCTCTTGCTTTCCACCTCTTCAATTTGTTGCATCTGAAGGTCAAGTAACTGTTGCTGCTTTTTGGCTTTCTTTTTCATTTTCTTCTTCTTGTTTTTGGACATTTTTGCTGAGTCAACAGGCTTGTCTTTTGGAGCAGTACTTACTATAAACAGGATAAATGTAAAGATTAAAAATACAGGTTCACCTAGACAAAAGTTCCTATGTGTACAAAGAATGAAATACAGTTTAGCTAGATTAACACATATACTTTTTACTTACAATAATGCCCTGGATATAGAACCATCTCATTCAATACTGTTTAACACTGCGATTCTAATAAAAGGCTACATAAAATAATAACGTGCACAAGAACTAAACTGCAGGACGTTCCACTGTATGGTAAACAAGCAGCAACATTTAGCATATTATTAGTTGATGTTGCTTGTGAATTATCTTCAATGCAAAGGAGACAATGTTAAATGGTTGGTTTTGTTTTACACCAATTTAATACAAAGTTGAAAGTTCATTAACAGTTCCATTTCAAAAACAACCCTTCCAAACCTACCCAAAGTTAACATATTAGCAAGTCGATATTGGTACCCGGACATGAGTACACAGATTACACTTGAGCTTTGACCTTTACTGATTCAAAATGTTGGTGCAGTATTTTGGGGGGGAAATTTTACAATGTATTTTTTCTGATCTGTAATGTTTTTGTGTTTTTGTTGCAATCTGTGGCTTACCTGCAGATCCTGGTAATTTGTCTCCTTTCTTCACCCACTCATAAGCATCAGCAGCTAGTTTCCGTATGTAGTTTTCATCCACACAGATGAGAACATTCTCTGGTTTTATATCTGTATGAATGATGTTACATTTGGAGTGTAGGTAATGAAGACCCTGGAGGACCTGTAGATAGAAAATAAGTTGCCTATACGTTCATTTCAAACATAGATATATAAAAATGTGTAAGTTTTGCTTAGTTTAACACCAAATTCAAAGCTTTCAAGTTACTTTCAAAACTTCATCAAACTCTGTACCAGAACTGAGCCATTCTTTGCAAGTAACTGTCAAATATTCCATATAAATAAGAGTATCAATGAATCTAAGACAAACAATGAACAACATAGATAATGTCCATTTGAACTACACCACAAGATAATTAAGTTCACTATGAAATTACTGTGTATATTTAGGTGCAAAGAAGTTCAAGATTTTTATACTAAAATGCAGAGCAGCTTGTGTTTTTACATTTCATGACAAGCAACCATTTACCGTCAGAGCAGGCTTGTTATTCATGATTTAACAAGCCAAGAATAATATGTGCACTTGATGTTCTGCTGCTAACTACAAATTACCTTGGCAATACTATGTTTAATGCTATGGTATTTTTCTCTCTCTTGCCAATGACATTGTAAAACATAGTTCATAAGAGTTCATAGAAAGTACTGTAAAATGCTGGAGTTTTTGTTTGCATGGTTTTTTTTCTAGCAAGTACACTAGTATGTATATGCACATGTGGAAGACAATGGTAAATCAAGGCATAGGTGAATTTAGAGACTAGTTGCAAAGGCCTTAAATCAAATTATGAATTAATAAGCCTTTAAATAAACAATGTAGGTTTAGGTTCATGAAAGTTTGCTTGCAAGAACTTTATTCCAGATTATCTTATTACCAAGGATCAGCAGTTTTGTATCCCAAAGGTTTCTCAAAATCACTTAAATCTATCTTATTAAGAAAAATAAGCTAACACATTTTTTATGAACACTGTTGGAACATTTCTTAGAATCAAAGCATGCCATTATGTCTATGTAGCACATCCATACGTTAGAATCAATGCCTATGGTCTGAAATCTCAGCAACTACATTGATTTTACAGATTTTAAAAGCTTCTTACCATGATTTTGAATAGAAGTATATAGGAAAAACCTGCTTGTGGTCCCTTAAAACATTCTCATTCTTCAAAAATGCTCACAATCAGCCAGTGTTTGTAATAGTGTTGGCAATATTTGTGTATCAACTTGATAAGCTTCTTTTAAACAGTAGCTATTTTGAAAGTTACTTAAAGTTTCTTAAAACACTTTTATTTACCAAAATCCGATTGATGAATATAGGGTTAGTCACTCTTTGAACTCATGTTTTCATGATACATACCTGTTTTACTATGTTTTTCACATTGGGTAGGGGAATACCCTGATAGTTGGAGCGTATAATAAACTTCAGGAGATTATTGCCTAGAACTTCAAACACCATACACACATCTGAATATTGGGTTAAGGTTTACAAATCATACTAGACCCTACTGTATTGTCTATTGCTGTGTTATAAATGAAAAGGCCTGCCATTATATTCTTAGACAAACTAACTGCAGTTCATTGTGATATACACATGCAACCTCAGGGCTCCAAGAAAACATTTTTCACGGACAGGCAACGGGCCTGTTGCCTCTGAAAATAGACAAGCCCAGATTTTATCGATTTTACTCCCCACTTTAAGCTTAGGAATAGCGAGAATCATGGACCTGTCAAATTGTATAATATGCAGTCGCTATCATAATTATAGTTAGAGACTTTGTGTATCTTCTCTTATCTAAACACACACAAACCTTATTTTTGACAGGCCCAACAGGGTGCAACCGTGTAAAATCAGAGGGGCCTAAAGTTGATTTTGACAGGCCCCGGTCCTCAGGCCCCCCAGTTCTTGGAGTCCTGAACCTATTAAGATTTCTTTACAATTGCACTTCATACTATTGTCTGTTGAATTTCTTTACCGTAAATGTTGCATATGCTGTAGCAGGTTTATTTATTGAGAGGTCTCATAAAAAACAGATTAACATACCCTGCTATAAAAGTCTGTAACGAGAAGTCAATAACCTACTACAGTGTCTGCTCTTTGAGGACATTCACCATATTTGTAGTAATTGTAACCCTATTGTTGTCTTAGTAAAAGATTATAAATACCCTAGTGCTGTGTCTCACTCTCATCTGTCAATACATACTTAGGAAGAGTTCTTAACAAATTTTAATGTCTAATTCTAACACAGCAGAAGGTTCATAGAAAAGGATACGTGTTCCATTGACTCCCGAGATTTTGAAGTCATCCAATAGCTGTACTGTTCTCTCCCGGAAAGGATCTTTCTCATCTGCTTCACGCACCTAAAAATAAAAAATATACCATAACACAAATATTACAATGTTCCAAAATAGAATGGCTTAGTAAGACTACCTTTATGATTCTTTTGGCAATGTTCAACAATCTGCTTTCTCTTACAGGCACATAACTGAACCAAAAAACTTTTTAATATGGACAGAAAATGTTGGTTAAACAGTGGCATACTGCTATTGGTGACTCGAATGATGGTCCTTATATGAACCAAATTTTAACGTTTAATGATCAAATGTCCTTTACTGGAACAAAAGAAAAGTAAGCATGTGGTTGTCAATTAATTTCCATTAATGTGATGTACCTGTGAAGTGTTAACCTAAATTACCTACAAGTGTTGATTACTTCTCTTTAGACTAGAATAACCAGACCAGACCAATGGTTGATAGTGAAACTTCTCTATCTACTTCATTATTCTATACCAATGGTTGATAGTGAAACTTCTGTATCTACTTCATTATTCTATACCAATTAAACCTAATTTGCTTCCACCCAAAAGTAGATTCCATTCAGTCAGTAACAGCTAAGAATTGGAAAGATGAATTGGACAAAAATAAGTTACAAAAAGTCAGCTGATGCAGCTTTTTTTCTTCCTATTCAGGTAGTGGGTGTTTGATGAAAGAGAAACTATGTTTGAAGACATGCATTATTAACAGCATTTTGCTACACTTATTTATTTATTTACAGAATATTTGTTATCTCACAGATCTATGTGACTTATCAATAAATTAATTTTGAGAACATTCAACCAATACACAACCAAAGACAGCAACAAGGCTGCAATGACAGGGCCTACTCTTCAGGTGCTGTCACATTTTACATATTCAACATCCTGCTTTTAGAATTTCTTTAAAATTTCACACGTGTCTCAAGAACAACCCAACTACCAAATTTGGCATCTATAACAAATATCTACCATTCTAGATATTTATGTAACTAAGTTTGGCATGGTAACACTACTAAAGACCAATCTCACACAAGCCCGGCATGTTACATCTTTTCTAAACTTCTCATATTTCTGCTACAAACTGATTCTGTTTATAGAACTTCTTCCTCAGACTGAAGCTTTTATGGAGAATAGTTTGCATGTCAGGGACCAATTTATGTCACTCCAATGTCTAAATCCATCTCAGTAGGGAACTCATTAAAAGGCTTCCTCGCAATTCACAAGTCTATGAAAACAAGACAGGCGGACTAGTGGACACATTAGATGTTTGGCTGCCTGATAAATGTCCAGCAACAGTTAAGATCATTTTCTCTGTTTTTCTCTTGTTTTGGTACAACTGTTATTGTAAATAAACAGTAGTATTTATTCAGAGAAGTTATCTATCATTTTCTGCAGAACATGGATTTGATCCATTTTTGGTTGGAATCATCAATTCGTACAACACTTTTCTTAAAGGGAAAAATGAACCATTGGAGGATTTTCATTAGCAAAAAAAAGAAAGAACAAAACCAAATCCAGTATAACTTGTGTTCAGTTTTCTTGTAAAAGATTTGTGTGTTTTTTAGTATTGTTACTCACAAAAATGCCAGATTTACTGATTTTTAAGTTTCCAAAATGTGCCAGCTGACAGTACTAAACATAGTAAGAAGAAAAGTTTAGATTTCAAAGAAAAGGCCCAGTTAGGATAGAACATTATAATAATACACAGACACAAATAAATGTATGGCAAAGTGACAACAGACTGGATCAGGATGAGGGGTTTATATTCTATTTTGTTCTACAATCATCAGTGAATAAATGAGATCTAAACAGTGGAATGTGTTTTGTTTCATGAGTGGTGTCATATGATGTACTAGTTACTCATTCTGCAGATACATATACTGGTAAGTCATTATTATTTGCCAGGCATTAAATTATGCAGATTGTGGGTCAGCTGGACTACTTACAAAAATGTCAACAAATTAAGGTTTGATTTAATGCAATTATGTTTATTATTTCAAACGTAACACATTCACATACAAGAGTGTTTGCTAAGAAATTATAATTGATTACACAGTACTGCAAATGTGTAAATGTAAATAACTTTGAATGGACACTTCAACCTAATAACTATTTTTCCCAATAGTGAACGTTGCAGTGGCAGACAAATCGTGGGAAGTTGATTTATGTCTCAACTGCAGTGCTTTTGCATTCATGAATTCGATACATTGGAACAGTAGGGGATTAACAGCATTTTCTAATTACTTTCATCCCCCTGTTTAGTTAAATTTTCCCTCTCATCGAGATTCTCACTGATTAAGTTTGTGATTCCTATGGGAACACCATATGACAAGTAATGTTACATAAAAGCTACCACCCACTCTTTCATTTTGTGAGACTCAGAGCAGGAATCTATTGAAACATATATATCAGACAGACGACTTGATAGACATCTGAAATTAAGATATTCCAGGCATAAAAAGATCTTGTATTCCTGCCCATTTTCATTAACCAATCGAGAATAAGAAGAAGATTAACCAATCAGAGTGTTTGATTCCCGTTAATTGCTCACAATCAACATAATGCTTTAAATAGTCCCAAATTTCATGTCTAGCGAGACCTTAAAATGTTGCTTATTGATGTAAAGTTAAATCATACTTACACATCTGAGAAGTTTGATTTCGTCTATGGCCGTTTCTGTGTAATGTTGGGCACTTTTCACAACCTTCATTGCCACAAATCGTTTGCCCCTGAAAATACACAATGAACAACATGTTACAGTAAAGTCAGACAGGTTTGTGGGAATTTTAATTTTTATTAAAGACAGTATTTCCTATACCTCACAAAAGAATTGATGCTTTTTCTAGCCCTGAAATTTACATCTTTCGTCATTAAATTGCTTGTCTATTTTGGGGGGGAAGTTGATCTCTAAAGACGTGCAAAAACAACAGAAATGATTAAATCCTAGCTACCGCAGAGTTTTTGATTTTACAGTAGCTGAGATTCTACCACTAATACAGATGTGATTTACAGCCTTAATGTTTTCTCCTCATGAGCAATTTCCTATATACTTCTGTCTAAGTTGAGAATTAAACTATATATCAAGTACATGTTAAACCAAGCAATGTATTGATTTCTTACAGCTTAAGCTTTCATGAAATCCTGTGACAATTAGAATTTCCAATTACTCTTCCAGAAACTTGTATGATCTACTTGGAGAGTCAATATAACTATGCAGTTAACCATTCAATAATATATGTATGTATGTTTAACTATCAAGACTTGAAACATTTTCTCGCTTTCAAAATATACAAGTTTTATGTGAAGAGGTAGATTCCGCTAAGGGGTTTTCCAGGCAATTCCATTTAGCAGTTGCCTGTATCACTAATAACCAAACAAACAGTTTTCTTTGATGTATAGCAAGTAACATCAAAACACTTACTTATATGACTTTGCAGTTATATAAATTATTCACAATCTTCAACTTGCGAAAACAAAACTGTAAAGATGCATCTAAAACTACATGTTGAAAGTTGTAAAACAAGTTAAAAACTTTTAAACAAGTTTAAAATTTAAAAAGCAAACGACAAATTGAACAAAACATAATTCAACACTGAAATAAACAATCTCAAATCCTTGAAAAGGTATTGTCATTGTATGTTATATTTACAATATACATTTTCATCAGCCATTTTGTAGAATTTTATCCTAACATTTATATTGATATGTATTCGATCCAGAAATTCTATGTATATAAGGTGATTAAACAGAAACAAAAAACATGTTATATATTCACCATTATCAAGATTGGAAACAAAACAATTCCAAAACAGTAACGACTAAATGAGCAATTCTTATGATTTAATAACTTTCTACATTTCAAGGTTTCAAGTATTTTTAATGGTACATCTTACGTTTGTATTATGTCACTGACATGGTATGTATTTACTGCATATACTACGACATAATTATTTACAATTATATATTAGCAGGTAGATCTACATAAAGAAAATTGCTGAAGTAAATTTATGCATTTAAGGTACAGCCTTAAGGTTAAGATGTCAGGTATGCTTAATTTAACTTCTGACAGTATATCTGTATACCTGGGTGTTAATGTAGGTTACTATTTTTGTCAACTCTCTTTATTGTAAACTAATTGGTTTCTGCTTTACCAGCTTCATATCCATTAATTAGAACTGGTTAGTTAGTTTTTATTACGTTTTTAATGAAAAGATAGTGCCTGCAGATATTATCAAAGCACAAATCATGTTAAAGCGGAATGGTATAAAACGAGTAACACAGACAAAACCTACCAAGCACATTCAACATAAAGGTTTCAATATTCTTTGCAAGTCAATAAAGTTTCTCACTGATGGTTTGAATTTGCACTTGATATATATATTCTAGCAACACCACTACTTTTTGTATCTTGTAGAACTGACTTTTATCATAATAGCACCTTTGGCTGCATAGTTTTGTTTAGTTGCTTTTTTGAGAGGGTAAAGATCATATGAATGTAACTTTCACATGGAAAACAAGTACTGGTATACATCATTAATTTACCAGATTCTGACTCAAAACAATAAACATTGCTTGTGATAGGTTAAGTTTTAGATACTAATTTACAAGTTTAAACCAGTTCAAACCAGTTTTTAACTCTACTTTCAATAACCAATTTCCTCTCAATCATGAATTTATCAACTGATTTCAAATTATACTGTTTCAAGGATCTGAGTCTGTAAAATAAGGTAACTAAACTCAACCAAAACTCACTGGTCTTCTGCCCTACAACAGAGAGGAAGATTCTTAGATACAGGAACACAACATGTGACAACTTCCTCTGTGTGAAAAATGACTGTCTACATCCTGACAATGGGCTGACACTAATTCTAACAGACTGCTTTTGCCTCTCTTCCCATATACAGTCATTACCCCGTGTCTACTAGTCATTATGGTCAGCCTTAAAGCAACAGTTTTAACCACACTTTATTTCAATGCTGGACAAGTTAAGGTATGCCATCTATAAATAGCTTGGTAGTATTCGTGTAATTACTGATAAAGTACAGACCACATCAACAGGATGACAGCCATTCAAATTGATTCATGTAAGTCTGAATAATCAAAAGCTTCAAGAGATGGCTGTATTTAATTAAGTTAGAGCTATGTTCGTCCTATCTGGCTATGAATGGAATACTTAATGTAATATCACTTTGAGTACCAGCTATATTCCTTACGTGTTTACAACATTAGATTTCAGGACACTGTTCCTTGCAGTTCTTCTTGCTTATTAATTTCAAGCTTAACACAGCCTATTCTTTCATGTATAAAAGACATTTTCAAAAAGATACCAACATTATCTTTCCTTGAACACTCCTATAAGATTGTTTGCTGTTTACAACTTTGTTTGACACAATACTAAAGGGCAGCCATCCATTTGAATCTCCCCTTGTCTGACAACCAGCTATTTTGGCTGTTAGTTCTAGGAAACAAGGCATTATTACTTGATCATGTTAACACTTTATTTCTACGACGTTCCAAGAAGTTAAATAATGTTCTGTACTAGTTCAACTTAACTTACAGCTGTGTAAAATGTTGTAGCTGGATGTGTTCTTCAAGTGGAATTGTTTTTTCTTTTTTTTCTTTCAGAAGGCTAGTGGTCAGCAGTTAAAAAGTTAAAATAATTCTGTATTTTTGACCATGTAGTCTAAGACACACAACCGTTGGGATTTCACCACTCAATGTTTCAGCACCAATGGGAAGGGAAGCCTCCGTACTCTAAACCTTACAAAGTTACTTACTGTAGGTCCCAGCACAACCACACAGTGGAGAAGTGACCCCAGCCCAGCTTCCTGACGATATGGTATCTGTTATTGAACAAATCCCCAATCTTCACTGGATGGTAACCACCTGAAACATAGAATTAGAGTTATATGTCAAAGAGCTTGTTTGTAGTAATTAAGTAATACATTGATTGTTTGACTTCTAAGTACTAGGAATGCAAAACACTGGCTTCAGACACAGGGTTAAATTCGCACCTTCATTTCCATGAATACTTGACCATTACACTAACCAGCTTTTAGCAACTCTTCATAGGTAACTAAAAACTTTAGACAATAATCACATGGTACAACCCTCAGATGTTTCTCATGGCTTCATACTGGCTGCTTCCATCACAATCGAACAAGAGTAAATTAACTATAAACCAATATAAGACTTGATTGATGAGAAGATAAAACATTACCAATAACAACATGTTCTTGCAATATCAGCAAAACCTTCCCAGATAATGCTATGGTATTGATATTTTTTCTCAGCCAATTGATAAGGTAACCATGCTGTTATGTAGATTTTCTGTAACTTTATCCCATATTTAACATGCTACCCGGGTAAATATAACTTAGTATGTACATGTGTCATAATATTCTGAAATAGTTCCATGAGTGTTGGAATTCTTGTGTACTTTAAATAGTATGATAACTAACCAAGGTTTCTAAATGCGTTCCAAAACAGGCAAAGCCAAAGAAGAACTGGAATGTTGGATACTTAAAAGACGTTTTCAGCAATTTTCTTTGCACATCCTATTGCGCAGGTATTCCGTAGCCTCAAACTCCAGGGATTGCGGGTTCGAATCCCGGCGGAGGCGCAACTTTTGTGTTATTTTAATTTCCCTATTTTTAAAAATTCAATTAAACAGTTGTTACAACATGATGAAATAAACATAGTTAAGGATTTTTGACCACTGTTTGTATAAAAAAAATAGCATATTCAATTGATTTTGGCGATTTCATGCCAATCATTTTGTATTTCCGGCTTTGAACTCATATTGAATATAGAGTAAAAAGTAGTACGGTGACATATACCTTTTTTTGCTTTTTTGGATTCATAATATGTATATCTTTCCTCATAAGAAAAAAATCAACTTTCTATTAAACAGGTTTTTTTTATTTGTAAGATGTACACCTTTGATCAATATTTTTGGCTCGAAATCACGAACACTTACACAACAAAATAGTTGATTTTTTTTTTCATCAACTAGCACATTTTGTGCGACCTACGTGTGCAATGACATCCTATTAATGCACAAAACTTACAAACCTAGCATGTTTAGTGTTTTGTTACTTGTTTTGTCTAGATGTACACTATTAAGCTTACATCTCCATCACTCAGTACTAGTTAACCTCAAAACACCACTAACAAGCAATGACCACATTTATTTATTTAATGGGTGTTCATAACCTTCCCTTACACATCGAAACACTCCCTAAGTAGTCAAAACTGTTCGTAATTATCACTTTCCCCTTGAGTCAATTGTCTTCCCTTTCTTAGAACTCCCAACTTATTGACTTTGTTTGGAAGATTAAGTAACACAAGACAATAACCCTGACACATTGTTGTACCCTATAATGGCTTTCTGACACCACCACATTTAAAGAAGAGTAGGACTGGTGTTGTGAACATTTGTACTACATAAATCAACATTCTCAGATGGCTGCTGTTCAAACAAGCTTCCCACACACTTTAAGAAACTGGTCTGGGCTTGAATGTAACTCTCGCATACTCGCCAAAGGTGATTTGATTTTTAGTTTGCTAGTTGATTTTCTAGCCACTGGTAAAATTTGCCCAATGACAATTGGATAGAATGTTTGAAGTCTATTAAATAAAACTATTGAGTTCACATTTGGAAATGAAAGTATAAATTTTGAGGGCCTACATGTGTTTGTGAAAAAGTAACATGTGAGCCCTGTAGATACTTGTATATTTACAAATGTTTTAGTGCAGGACATATTCAGGTACATGTACATTCTTATTGCATTAAGGATGCAATAATGTTTTTACCTTGAATGACTACACATGTATGAAAGAGTTACATCAGTATTGCACTAAGCTTTGATAGATAAACGAGTTATACACTGAGGCTTCTCACCCACTAATCAATATGTTCTCCTCAGACAGCTAGTGAAATCAATCATGCTATGCTTTAGACTGATCTAGCTTGTCTTCCAACTAGACATCTGTTTTCAACTAATGACAACCACTTTGGCTTTCCCAACTAAAAACTTGTATCCAAGCCTGACAAGCCAATTTCTACCAACCATTAATCTGTTTGGCAAGACTAGTTATTGCACCACGCACACATTAACCTATATCACACAGATGCAACATTAAAGGGACACAACCTCATTCAATATTAAGAAAATTACATGCTGGCACTACTTACAGTTCATCAAGATAATAAAGTTTAAGATTCCAATCATACTTTGACAACATCCCTGTTTCAATGAGTTAATAGTTCACGATCAAGGTCAGTGAATCTGAGGCAACTATAGCGGCACAGTTGTATAGCCTTAAACAAGTTTGAGTTTCTAACCTTTGCAGTAATCTTTGGGGTCTTCTTGTTCATCATCATCCGAGCCTAAAATTTCTTCTTCCTCCTCCTCTTCATCGTACAAAGGTTCGTTCTTGCGAGGATCAGATCTGAAAATAGGTGAAATACTACAAGTTTAGATTGTTGTTTCATTTTCTCTACCACAATATTGCCATTTTTACTATCACAACATTTCTATCTCGACTATTTGATCTTTCACAGGCTACTAGACAGCTATTTTATACAACACTATATCTAATGGTTTTTAGAAACCCTTGCACGCTACACAAATGTAGAATAGAGAAATGTGATTTTTGTCTTTCCGACCATTGCATGTTTATTACCTGTTGACAACAAGATTTATATCAATAGCTAAAGGTGTGATCTGGTTATATCAAATCTTTCTGCAGAATCAACTATGTTGCTAGTTTGATAAATACTTAAAATGTATCTTTCTTGATGTTGATTTTTGTGCCAAGCTTGACATGTTAGAAGTTGTTTTTAAGAAATGTATAGTCAGGCTTACAAATTGAAAAGGTTCCATATTTTGCACTAAAAATAACAACATATTGTTAACTATAAATAAGTAAAAAGATTATATAATCTTTCATCATACCATACACTTCCTTAATTTAACTAAATAGCGCACAAGGTGTTTGGTTGAACAGTTATAGTAAACTAGTCCAACATACTACCTTAACAAGAGGCAAATGCAGATCCCATATTAAAGCCGGATATTTTAGATTTTTCACCTAATTTTGAAATTATCAGTTTATTGAGCTTTTCGGTTGAGTGAGGTTTTTATTCTTGTTGAATATGTAAAAAAGTTTCTGTTCCTAAGGATTTCAGTCTGCTGGGTGTTTGATTGACCGAGTTTACACTATATTAACCTTTTAGCTGGGCTTTGAAGGAAAAAGTGGACCTATTGTGAAACCCTGATTGTCTTTGTCTGAACAGTGGATTGTCGTTCAAACATGCTCATGTTGAAAAAGTACATGGCAAGGTATTACAAAAATGGTTCAGGTGGCTCGATGTCAAGGACATTTGAAGGTCACTAGTGGCATATCAGTGTAAAGGTCTTGACTAAAGCAACATTGTGTGTGAGAATGAAGAAAATCTGTCAACTAATGAAAAGGTTATAACTGAAAAACAAAACTTTAACACAAACTGTTAAAGAATAATGTTGAATATCAAGGTCATCTGAAGGTCAGGGTCAAGATGCTACATGATGGTGAAAAGGTCTTGACCTAAGCAACAATGTGTGTGAGTATTAAGTAAATCGTTTGACTAATGAAAGTTATTAGAGAAAAACAAAACTTTTAATGCAAACAACGCCGCCTGCCAGCCCACCCGAAACCCACCCACCAGGTTTCACCAATCTATAAGCCGAAAATTTTCTTTGAAAATTCCGGCTAAAAATCAATCTTTCGTCCAAATACATCAGGTTCAATATTTCGAAAGCTGCTTTATCGCCATGCTGTACATGTTAACAAAGCACAAGTAGTTTCTTGGCTAATGAATAGAAACCCCAATCTATATCCTGTGACAAGTCTATATTTCAAAGAAACACAACAAGCCTTCTAAACAGTATCTATCTTGTCTATATTTGTTCTGATCTAAAATGACCTCAGTGATTTCATTGATGGAGTGAGTAACTTCTGTGCACTGTACATCCCCTGAGTTTACACAGAGCAATGAGTTTATCCAGTCAAACAAATGATATTTCAGTATATACTTATAGTGAGACCTTATATTCCAGCCTATGTTCATTCCCTAATTAAACTCCTGGAGTTAATGAAGTAATAAACCAAGCAAATAATGGCATTTATAGTCCATATTAGTCGAGGCTTGCAAAGGTTACATCAAACTTGAAGGACATTAGCAGCTAGGAGAGCGCTGACCAGAGGAGGATTACCATTAAACTGGTGTAACTACATATCAACTTATACCCTATTTACATCAGTGTTGCATCAAAGTCGTGTTGTTAGAAGTAATTAAACATACACACATACTGATAAAGATTACCTCAGAAGTATTATACCAAACAATGAAAAGTTGTGGTAAATATGTTGTGTAGAATCAATTATACATTGATCACTGCATTTTTGTCATGAAGTGAAAGTTAACAATGACCGATGATACGAAAAGAACAACATAAAAAGTCATTTACCACAAGAACAAATGACAACTGAATATCAAACTTGTCATATCAAAATATAGAGGTATAATTTGTAGTAAATCAATAACACTTTGACTTAAATTGTCTTTTATCTCTCCAAATGAAACAAAACCTGGGAATGATCATAGAAATATCACTGAAGGAAATTCAACAAACAGAATGATAAACTAAACATAAAACTGCCACTATATCATGATAATCCATAATCCATACATGCACTTTCGTTTTCCATACATCTGCCTCAAGATTGTGTTGTCAGAGACGAGAATTATCCAAACAAGAATATATTCAATGAAGACACAAATCACTATGTATTTCAACCTGGTGATGTTAAACTCTAACCAAACATAATGTCTAAGCATGAATTAACATAAGTCTTGGTACTTGATGACTACAATGCTGGGGTTTTGCACACACTGTGTGTACTTACATCTCATGTTTCAAGGATGGCAGTATAGTGTGACATAATTGTATAACTACATTTTTACTTTTCATACTATTTTAAAAACCAACAACCTATTTTATAAACCAAAAAGTACATCAGTCACGTTTGCAAAAGGTGAATGAACACAATTAGTATGAAGGTGACTGGTTAGCAAATAATATTTATGAACATCTTTGATAAACCAAACCTTTAATGCATCAGGTTGCCAATTTGTATTTTACTGATCCAGTTCTATCAACCTGGGTAATGAGACTAGCTATATATAGATAGAAAGGCTATTTCTGAAAAATTCGAAGATGTGCTCTTGTATCTTACAGATCATGTCTCTACTTCTATAGCACAGGAATTTGTCATATTTAAATCCAGCAAATAGTTTGCACACATTCTCAAATATGTCAAATTGCTAGTAAGTCAAATTAATGTTCATTTCCTGAATTTTGTTCTATTTCTATACAAAATAATGGAATTTCGGTATTTCAAATTTGTGTGTACAGGAAAATGTGTAATATGTAATACAACAAGAAAGTTTAATAACAGACAAAACTTAAGTTAAACACAGAAAGACTTCAAGTCAAAGACAGATTCGTTTATTTCAAACATCCTACAATATCTCATACTAATTTGAAGAGTTCCTTTGAACTTGAGATAATGAGTGTTAACTGCGGCATAAAAAGTTTTTTCAAATTTGAATGAAATTCTATTTCAATGAATAAAAACAGTGACCATCCCATCATAAACATCCTTACAACTGTGCTGTTGATCACATTTACCTCAGCCTGGTTTGTCTAATCATATGTCTGACACCATACACACAACACATACTGTAGTTTCACTTTACTTATCACATAAACTATAAGTCTTGATTGCAACTCAACAACAGCTTTACTCCAATTTTTACTTTCTTGTGCTTTCAACTCATCTGTGTAAGATACTATGCTTCCACCATTCTCACTTCCCCAGCAAGACATAACCAGTTATAAGATAATTTTTCTTCAGAACTGCATTACCAAGCACATTTCAATACTCAGCAAGTAGATCCAAATTTGGCAATGGTTCCAACTTTAGAGCACTACCATAACCCTGAATATATATGCAATAAATTCAATTTTGTGTACAGTGGCTGCAGTAGCAAGAGAGTACCATATTGATAAAACAAAGACTTCCAAAGTAACGTGTATCTATAACAAAAAAATATCAAGATTCCAATAGCAGTCAAGATGTGTTCATAAGTAAAGCACTTTAAAACTCACATGCCAAGGTCAACAACTGAATTCTTGTCTTCATGCTAACTGTGGGTAAATATTAACAAAACAACCCAACTAACTACTGAGTGAAACGATTATATTACAGTATTTTACCAAACCCATAAACTTGCAATCTAATCTATGATATAGAACCCTGGCAAAAAATACCTAGAAAAAAACCTTACTCTAGGTCAAAACAGATTTAAAATGAAGATTCCATACACAGGTTCCAAAGAGTTGTAAATGTGACACGGTATCTGGGGAATTTATCAAAGTCATGGACCATTATCAGTCACAGACATTGATCTTCAGTAACAAATACACTTGTCAACCATAGTAACAAAGTTGTAATCTCCTAAAAGCATTGGCTAATTCTTAACCCTACCAAACAATCTCAACAAATGGAATATGTAAATCTGGTTCCTAATCAATGCCAGACAACTTTCTCAATCAATTGTTGGTGCTAGTGATATTTTTATACTTACATTTTAAGCAGTACATGTATATTATATAACCCAATAAATGATGCCATAAAACCATTTTGCAAGTTAAACAGAGAACGTTATCCATTGGAAAGGAACAATCTTCATGGCAACTGTATCTAAGTTCAACAAATTTTAACTGTGTTTCGTTCTCTCTCTAAAACATAGTACATACAGTTCACTAATAAAAATCTACTTGCCTTCATGATCAAATCAGATTTTTTTACAACTTACTTGGTATAAAGCAGAAGCAAAAAATGTGGTACATAACAGGGTTTTTTCTCCACAGGTCTAACAAGTGTTTATATCAGTATAACATGTTTATATTCCAGGATAATTTTCAAAGATCCAGATGCTCTCTTTCAAATCAACAAGCTTCCTATTGTTTGCTTAACACATAGTTTGTAAAGTGGAAACAAATCTAGCAAAATGAACTATACATTTGTTCAACACAAGCATCACAGAACAAATATGACATAGATGTACTTAACTTAGTAGAAGTGTCTTTTTGTCTCTGTAACAAACTATTTGAGGTCACAGACAGAAAACCACCCTCCTCAAAGAGCTATTAAATAAGGAAACAGAAAGTGGTTTTGGCTGGAACAACACACAAAGCACCATCTAGCATGGGTGGAATATCTTGTGAAACATTTCCTGTGGTCATGCTAAGCTCTCTTATATTTGCAAATATTTCCAAATAACTAAATGAACAGGTGCTCATTTTATGATTATAATAATGAAGAGTAACAAAAATGAAGGCAAAGACATAGGCAAAAACAATTATGCAACTATATTTCAAGACTAAAACATGACCACTTCAGCCAACTAGTAGCAAAGCATACAGATCCTACAAAACAGATCTTATGACTTGTTCCCTTTGTTGGAATGTTCTCTATGAATAACAACCCGCAGTGTGTATGCTGTAACACTGGTAGAAGGCATCTAACAGTGATAATTACATACTAGCAGGCATAGATCACCATCAATAAAGCCAACAACCACAACATAAAGCCTGACAATATGAGCAGTAATAATGAAAATTTGTGACAGTTAATATACAAAGAAGCAGATAGTACATGTTTGCGTTCATGCTTCAATACACTGTCTTGACAATACATAAATGCTTCTTTTCTGACTAGAGACTTGCAACATCATGCCAAACAGTCAGACTGGATAAGCTCTAGATTGAAAGTCACACTTACACTTTAAACCTTCTTCCATGCGGAAAGTAACAGAAGAAGTATCGTAGATCAGGTTCACTTCTACAATATATACAACAGTGCTACTACTAGTAATCTTTGTTTTCTATAATTAAAAGCTGCAAGAACAGACTACCTTTATTAACTAAATGAACCTTTTTTAAAACTCATTTATAATCTACATTTAGATTTTGTCCTTTTTACCGATAATACCTGTTTCTCTATAGTTACATAAACATTAGAAGTGATCTTATTTTAATTTTTTCATCAAGACCATCCAAGAGTCAAGATAGACATACAGATAAAACAACATTTTCTGAGAATGTCTATTGATCTTAAAGGGAAAGTTTTAATGCATGTATTTGAGAGTTTGAATTCTTCACTTGTGATGATAAACTTCAATATAGTACTGAGTTTACCTGAAACACACCTGTACTGAACCACAAGACTTCACTCATAGTTTGTCACAGGTGGACTAATATTGCGATGCTTCCCCGAGAATTTTCTGACCTACTCATTTTAAACCAATTTATCTTCTAGTATTCTAGCAATATCTCAAGCAACAAGTGAATATCTTTACTTAATCAACTTGAGAAAGATGCTGGTAACTGGTGTTTGAAGTACTGGGTTTGAAATTCTTAACCTATCATTTATTGGAATCAGTTGCCTAAATGATACCATTAAAACTGATTGAAATCTGTTCTAGAATCAATATGCTTCTCTAACATTTAAGAGGAAAAGAAGATGGTGTGATATTCTTTAAAAGATTCAAACACCCATTGCTTTAATGATCTCTCTACTGTTAGTCACTGTTATATTTGTGAGATTTTCATTTTCACTATTTAGTAATTGTAACCAGCATTTTTAAAACTCACACATTTAGCATTTGTTTATGGACATCTAACACAAACTGGCCAAACTTGTTCATTCAGTTTCGAAAATATCAAATGGTGCTGGTTTTAAGAAAAAAATCTAGACTCCAAAATGTTCCAATAAACAGTATCCCAATTTGTAGCATAATCATTGGTGAGGGCTTTTGAGAAAGAAAACTTAAGAGCTAGGAGACAAGAGAGGTTTTACACAAGAGACTATAGGGATGGGCATGGTCAAAGTCAATCCTCCCCGATTCTCACCCCACCCCATGTAAATGTAATAATGTTTCTACTCTAGAGCTCATGTCAATTCTTTGTTGTTTAAGGTATACCATTCATGAAGAGGATCGAAACCTTTTGTCAAATTTAAGCCATTTTCAAACAAACTAAACTACCAAAATATGCATTGATAAGTTTTTTAAACGTAGCTTTTACTACTTTGGTTAAGATTCTATAAATGTACAGCAAGCATTAGCCACTTTACTAAACTTTTTTGTGGTGAAAAACCTGAAAAATATCTAATAATTCCTATACAGCCTCTGTAGTAAACTATTTAATACACTAATGTCATTCCAACCTACTTGCATTCATTTACATATTTCACAGACAAAAACCAACTTACATCTGGTTACATAATCAACGGAGACAAAAAAACATCACATGCTTCATATTTTATTTATAATCTTGTAACACTACGGGAACATTACAGCGTAATTGGTAATCTCCTCCCTTCGGATGTTTTCTAGTCCAAAGAGTTATGTTTTGCTGTGTTTTATTCAGGATTCCCATGACCAAAAACATGACAGGAAACCAATTTGGGGGAAAGACAGGACTCTTCTTATAACTTGTTTATACAATTAGGTTTGTTGAAGGGAATTCTAGCACAAAAAAGAAACATGTGGACTCATGGATCTCTGAAGCTAGCAAATTTAGTAAAGTTATATGAGTTTAATTTCAATGTTTTCATTTCATTAGGATTGAACTAGTTAACTGACACACACAGTGACTAATACTTTCTTTTTCTTTATTCATTTTACTTGCATTTTTCTTGTAATGTGATGAAGATATTTCCCCTGTAATTAACATTAACGTTAAGTTAGCAATTATTTCTACTGCATTTAACAACACTACCATGTATTCTATCACATAAAAAAATATATTTGTATTTTAATTCTTAGAAGTCTTTCCGACATGAAACAAACATGAAAACTCTACAGATACATTGTAATACTTTTGATCATTTTGTCACATAATACTTCCTTCTAGCTTTGGCAAGAAAAAAATAATTCTGTTTAAGGATTGATAAATTAGAAAATAAGCACAATAATGAAATGTTGCTATTGTAAAGTATGCAAAATACCTCTGATAATATTTCTTCAAGTTTGTTGGACAGCACTCCTTTCCTCTAGCAACATGCATGATAATCCTCACTGTGTTAACAATCCTTAGACAATTCTATACACTGAATATATCCAAGAACAAACTTCACCAGAAAATATATCATAAAACACCATTTTAGCACCATTTTGTGAACAAGTGAATTTTAATCCATCACATTCAAGACTCCATGTGTGCTGCTGTAACTAGACACAACCAATTCTCAATACTTTATCCAAACCATAAATCCCATCATAGACCTAGAAACTGCGACTGAACCAGAACCACTGAGGCTGTATACAGAGTATAAATTCCTGTCTGTTCTGTATATATCTGTCTTCTTTGCATTAAATCTCCACTAAGTACTTCCTGTAGTGGGTTTTTTTCAGACCTACTTTTCAACTCAGACTGTTTTTTTATTTTGAAATAGAACAGATTCATCTGCACTTAAAGCTTTTAATATGTTCTTTATTCCAAACTCGCAAAAAATCTCTCAGGACAAGAAACACAGCACCAGTTCAAAGAAATCAATGCACGCTATTGACTTAATCTTCGAGACAAGCCTTGTACTTCATCTGAATACCAGCAATAATGTCCCACCATACCAACTCCAATAGCCTACAGTTACAGTCTGATCAGGCAATCAATATTATTTATAAGCAATGAAACTATCAAGAACTTCTGATATGAATAATTACAAGAGTGTTCAACGGTGAAAGTGAAACATCAATGACAAGATAGATACTTGGGAAAAATAGTCAATAAGTCTGGAAGAAAATGTTTAGGAATCAAATCTATTGCTTAGTACCGGTTGGTTCCAGGAACAGATTCGAACGTGATTTACATAAGCAAAAAATTGCTTGTTCACAATCGAACTAAAATAAATAAATGCAATATAAATTATTTTTGTTTGTAGGGAAAAAACATGTTGTTGTTGGGGGGGGTTGGGGGGGCTAGCGTGCGACGTTCTGCGTGGTCATTCGTTTTTTCATCCTCGCCACAACAGCCAATGACCTCCGACTTCTAAGGATTTTCTATCCCAGATTACATCTTAATTCTTGAGAAAGAGCCAGTATTTCCATTTTTAATGTTCAGTGCAGTACAGCCTCCTCAATAGCCTAGTGGTAGAGTGTTGGCTTCGAGTGCGGGAGGTCCCGGGTTCAATCCCCAGTCAAGGAAAAAAACATGTGCTTTCTCATCTAAAATGAATATGAACTAATTCATGAAATAATGCCTCAAGAAGTGTAGCATTTTCTCACTAGATTGGTTTAAGAATAACATACTGTAGTATCTTTTTAAGTATTAGTTAAATATATTTTTATTATAAAAAACATTGAGTGGTATTATGTTTTATGTATTTATTGTATAGGTTGTTTTTATTACACATTTGGGTTTTATGCCAAAATACTGAACAACGTTACTGATTACAACCTTTCACTAAGACATTACAGATGACCTCTCGTTAAAATGTGAAGTAACTAATTATGCTAAGCATTTGTTTTGCTAGATACAGCTAGCATAAGAGCCAGATTGAACAATTTCAACTTGGACTGAGTCGAATTACAAAAGGATAACCCCTCACACACTACTATTTATCTCCCTTAAATTATTCCAGACCTCTGAGTTATCCTTCTTCACCCACTCCATCATGTTGTATACTGCAACTGTGTAAAGTTTCACCAGTATCAGTTCATTTGTTAAGGGGGGCTACACTTACAAAACACATGGATAAACAGACGGGCAGGGTGATTTCTATATATATCCCCCAAAACTTTGGTTGCAGGGTGTGTGTGTTTGGAGGTTGGGGTGGGTGCTGGGGGATAAAACATTGTATTTACAAACATTGTTAGTGAAGCAAAATCCATGATATTCCAATTAGAGGTATAACATTATTTATAAATGCTGAAATAAGTGATAACAGTCAGTAAAAGTCTTACACACTAAAATATACCCATTGTTGGACAATGGACCGCCCTGCCGACGTTTCAACAACTTGTTTTAATAAGATTACAAAATCTCCATTAAATGATGAGCTAATCACATGAAAGTACACGGGCTTGATCACATGATCTATAAAACTAGATGCAACTACGCACAATAAGCGCTGGTTTCACTTTTGTATAATGTATTTTTCCGCCAAATCAACATTCTCTAAGTGGATTTTTTGTTTAACAAATAATAAAGCTTAGAGACCATGAGCATATTCCAATAGTGCACCTGGTTTGTGTATTTATGGCATCAATTTATATAGTGTCGCTTAAAAACTGAGTTAGGCCTTTGACCTACAAATTGATGAGGATGTAGCAATACAAGCAAAACTAAGCAATGTCTTGAAAAGTGATTAAGCCTTGTATGTCTTCCACCTTTTTGCATCAACTGCGCCTTTACCTGTTGGGGGGG